>OGXR01000272.1_pt1 | contig 41186 bp, 38 predicted proteins | sample 1576331 | NCBI WGS metagenome assembly OGXR01 (sample SAMEA3541473, study PRJEB24748) | human gut metagenome | biome: human gut; feature: human-associated habitat; material: faeces | place: China | collected 2012 | reverse complement strand
TTATTATTTCTTTGCTTCCAGGATTATAGTTTCCATTTCCTGCTGCCTTTGCTGTTATTACTATCGTTTGATCTTTATCATCTGTAGTACTCATTGCTCCTGCTGTTAGTTTTGATCCAGCAAGTGTACTTGCTGTTGTTGTTCCATTTGTCTTAATTTCAAATGTTACATCTCCTTGAGCATCAGATACTAATGTAGATAAGTCTATTGTACTTCCAGTATATACATTTTTATTTGTTACTTTTATTGGGTTTTCGTCACCATTTATTTTAAATGTTTTTTCTACTGTTCCTGTATAGTTTCCTTTTCCTGTTATTATTATTGTTGCTGTTCCTGCATTAACATTATTTTTATAACTTATTGTATAATCTGTATTTTTTGTTAATACAGTATTTCTTGATATATCCTTTACTTCTACTTCTGGAGTTATTGCACTTCCTGTGTATGTTTTGTCTTCAATATCTGATACTGTTACATTTCCTGATAAATTCTTTGCGTTAATTTTCCAGCTTATTGTTTTTGCTTCTGTTGTTTCGTCATTCCATTTAGTATTAGCTGTATCTGTAAGTGTTGCAATTGCACTGTATGTTCCTGAATTTGTTGCTTTTATTGTTCCGCTTAACTTATATTCAGCTTTGCTATCTACACCTGTTTGTTCTTCTCCATTGTATGTTAGTGTTTTTCCTGCTGGTATTGTTATTCTCTTTTCATTAATTTTAAATATCTTTGTTGCTGTGACTCCTACGTATGACCCTTTTCCAGTTATTGTTACTGTTGCTGTTCCTACATTTATATTGTTTTTATATTCTACTGTATAATCTTTGTCTTTTTCAAGTGTTTTTGATCCAACTTTTACAGTAGTTTCTGGTTTCTTTTCTGTTCCATCATAAGTATAACTTGTTGGGTTAAGGGTTATTACTACTTCTTCCCATCTTGCATAATATGTTACATCTGTTTCAGGAACTACTGTATTTTCTGTTACTCTAGTTCCAGATGTTTTATCAGTATACCATCCAGCAAATTCATATCCTTCTCTTGATACTGTTGGTAATTCACCTAATTCAGTTCCTACTACTTTTGATACTGTTTGTTTCTTATCGCTTCCATCATTGTTATCAAATGTTACTTCTGCTCTTTGTAATTTACATTCTAATGTTACAACATTTGAGCTTATTGTTTCATTTCCTGCTTTATCTATTGCTTTTGCTTGTACTTTATATTCACCTTCTGGTAAATCTGTAAATTGTTTGCTTGATTGCCATTCTCCCCATGATTCGTTTCTGAATATTCTATATAAGTATTCTTTTACACCTGAAATTCCAACTTTTGCACCTTTATTTGCAGTGTCTATTGTACTTGCATTTACTGTTATACTATTTGAAGTTGATGTTGCTGTTATGTTGAATGCATTTGGTGCAATATTATCTACGTTCGCTACATCATATGATGTTAATTTTACTTCTTTGCTTTCTCCATCAAAATATCTTGCGTATACAGTCATATTATCTGTAACTTTAAGCTTAACATTTTGTGAATCTACATTTGTCCATGTACCATCTTCTCCAAGTTTGTATTGTTTTAATAACTTTGTATATCCATAATCTATGCTTACTTCTATTGGTCCTGCATCTACACCATTTAGTTTTCCTGTTTTCAATGTATTCCTTGATGTTGTTGGCTCTGAAGCAATTTGAATATCAGCTTCTGCTGATTCTATTTTTACTATTACTGATTGTTTAGTTGCTTTTCCCATGTTTGTTACTGCTTCAAATGTATATTTACCTGATTTAGTTACATTAAATGTTAACTCGTCTCCTGCTCTATAGTTATTAACTACATCACCTGTATTAATGAATGTAACTGTATCTATTCCTTTTGTTTTGTCTGTAGTTGTAACCGTTGCAATTACTTTTAGTTTAATTGTATTTTCGTCTACTACTTCTTGATCAATGCTAATTACAGGATATGGTTCTTCATTGTCTTTACCAGAATTAATGATATCAAGATCTCCATCGTCCCATATTTGAGCTACTATTATGTAGTCTTCAACTGTAATTACCTTTATCTTGTTTTCATCATCTTTTACATCCTCAACATCTTTAACCCATTTTTCTTCTGTCTTTAATGTATCTTTAACAAGTTTTTTTAATTTTCCTGTCTTCTCATTTGACATTTTCTTTGTATATTCACTTGCAGTTACCATTTTAATGGAACTTTCATATTCAGATAATTTAACTATATCTTTTGATACTTGTGCTTTTTCTATAATTCCCCCGCTTCCAAGTCCTATAGTTATTCCTACTGTCGCAAGAATAATAGTTACAATTATAGTCACTACTAGCGCGATTAGAGTCATTCCAGCTATTCTACTCTTGATTTTCTTATTTCTCTCGTCTTTAATTTCGCCGCTTTCTAGTATTTTCTTAGCCATTGTATCATTTTTTCCCTTCATGTTTTTTACATCCTTTCTAAAATCAATGTATAATTTCATGATACAATATATTGTTACACTTTACAATAATTTGCAACATAATGTCATATATTTATAATATTGTAAATCTTTTGTAATATTTTGTAGAATATAGCTGGCTTTGCGGATTTCCGTAGCTTTTCTATTTTTGCCTTTTATTTCCATTTTTAATGTTTACTACGGAAATAACCCATTATGATATATTTTTCCTACATATTATATAATCACCTATTTTTTAGTAATTTTTATCCACATTTTCAAAAATTATCCACAAAAAAATACCTTAGATATTTATTTAATATCTAAGGTATTTAATTTTTATAATTTGCTGTATGTATTAATATAACTATGTTTCATCATCATCTGGTCCAAATAGTTCATCAAACTTTGCTTCTAATTGAGCCTGTATATCAACTGATAAAATATTATCATCATCATTATCAATATCATTTTGAGGTAATACTGGAGCAGCTTCTGTCTTTGTTGTTTCAGTTTCTTTTTTTGTAATGTTATCTGCTGTTTCATTATGATTTTCTTCTACTTTATCATCTTCAAATAGATCATCTAATGATTCTACATTTAAGTCTACGTTTTTTTCAGGTTCATCGTCCTTATATGGATTATATGGATTGTATTTTCTCCATTTTCCTCTACTTCCTATATCAAACTCTAAATGGTTTAATGTAAATTCTCCTAATTTCTTAGCCATTGATGTTTCAAAGTAGTAGTATTTATGTGCTTTTACAGGTTTTATTCCTTTTTCATAGATAATACATAAGTCATTATCCATTCTTCTTAATTCATCAGGTGTCATTAACGCTCTAGCCATAATCTGATCTGAATCACTATATCCTTGTCTATGGAATTGTTTATCTCTGTTTACAGATAAACTTTCTCTTGTAATTGTTTTCTCACCAAGTGCCTTTGAGAAATATTCTACTGTTTTGTATGAGTTACTTCCTAAGAATACGTGCGTATCACAGTTACCCATGATAGTTTCGTATGACTTTTCATAAACTGCCTCTAATTGGTCCAAATTTTGTAATATAACACTGAATGAAATTCCTCTACTTCTTGATGTTGAGATCTTTTTATCGAAATCTGGTATTTGTCCAATGTTTGCGAACTCGTCTAATATGAAAAATGTTGGGACTTTTAATCTTCCACCGTTTTTATCAGCAAAGTCATATAATTGTTGTATCATCTGTGAGAAGAATATTGTAAGTAAGAAATCATATGCTTTATGAGTATCTGATGATATAACATATACTGCTGTTTTTTTGCTTCCTATATCTTCAAAATTAATTGTATCTGTTGATGTAACTTCTGCTATCTCTTTTGAATCAAATTTACCTAGTTTTGATTGCAATGAACTCAAAATTGATCCATATGTTTTTTCTGGAGCTATTTCAATAGATTTATAGTTCATTCTTGCTGGATGATCATATGGAAGTTGGTTCATTAACTCTGTTAATAAGTTACTTCCTCCATTCGTATTAGCTGCTCTTACAAGTTCTGAACAACTTGCTAAGTTTTGCTCTTCTTCTGGTCTTACTGCTATTAAATAATATATTAAAGCTTTTAATAGCATCTCTGCCATATCATCCCAATATGGATCAGAGCCTCCACCTTCTGATTTTTGACCTTTAACTATTGTGTTTGCAATAACGTCAACATCTATTTCACTATTAACGTGCATTAAAGGATTGTATCCATCGCTGTTTGCCGGATTAACTAAATTTAATACTTTAATTTCATAACCGTTTTTTCTTAAATATCCTGCTGTTTTATCATATAACTCACCTTTTGGATCTGTAAATACATAAGATCCTAACATTTGAAATGCATTTGGAATTGAGTATGAAGCAGATTTACCAGATCCAGAACCACCGACTACTAATACGTTTACGTTTCCTCTTTTATCTACTGGTAAATAGTTGTTTTGAGCAAGTATTATTCCTTTATTTCTGCTAAGTATGCTATATTGTTCACCGTTCTCGCTCCAATCACTTGATCCATGTTCAATATCTGTATATTCATGTTTTGGTTTTGATTTAAATATTCCAATTAAAGCAAATACTACATATATAACTGTAAAATATAATAGGCTTTTTCCAAAAATTGCTCCATATCCTTGTGAAAACACCCTTGTTATTGATGTAAAGCTAGTAACTTCTGAAAAGAACTTTTCTATAAACGTGTCTAATTTAAATACTCCATTAACAGTTGATATACCTATTGAATAACTCATTGGAGCAATAAGTACTATGGATAAAATTACCCATAGTACTAGAACTATAACAATACTTTTTTTATTATCTTTAAAAGCTTTATTTAATTTATATCCCATATCTTTTCACCTTTTTCATTGGTTTTTATTTATCTATATTTCTTGTCCTTCATCTTTATTTGATCTTGTTTTTGTAGCTTGTTTTCTTTTTCCTTCAGAAGCTTTAATTTTGCTAAATGCTTTTGTATCAAACTTTGCTACTACAGTTCCGTCTTGTAATTTTAGTTCTCCTCTTTCATTCATTTTAGAGGCTTCTGCTGGAATTTCCATGACATTTTCACCTAGTTCAACACTTAAACTGCTTGGTCCTTTTTTGGCATTCTTAGGTGGTATTTCTAATTCCTTTTCTGTTGGTATTATTTGCGCTCCTGCACAATATATATTAAATTTTTCTTCTGAATGTACATTTGTACTACTCATTCTTTCTTATCCCCCTTTAAGTATCATCTTTTTTGTCTCTAATTTCAAATGCAAAATATGATTTATATGGTTGTAATTTACATTTACCTTTTACTTCATTTGTATCTTCATCAAAGTAAAGTATTGGCTTTACTTCTTCTGTTGTTTCTGGATCAATAATAGATATTGGTCTTTTTAAATTTGGCGTATATTTAAACTCTTTATATACTGTTTCTTTTTCAGAATAAAGAGTATCGAACTTAATTGGCATTGGTTTTTTAGATATTTTAACCCTATTTTCTTCTAGGATTCCCATGTTAACTACTACACGATCTTTTCCAAAAGATAATATTACTAATTGTTCTTCATCATCTGGTTCGTCAACAAAGAATGTTTTCTTTTTTAAATCTCCTCTAATTTCCTCTGCTGATTGCAATCTTTCTACTGTGTACTTAGGTGATTCATTTAAGAATTCTTTTTCTGTTTTATTAACTCTATAAATTACAGTGCTTACTCCTTGTGGATCTGTTATACTAAAGTGCTTACCTTGTATAGTATCCTCCATATTTTTCACCCTTCTTTCCATGAATCTAAGTTGTCATAGTTTGTCTTTTGTAAATAATAACTATTTATTATTATATAATAATTAAACGCCTATGTCAACTATTTTGATTGTTTATGTTAACATTATTTGTTTTTTTTATACTATTTTTATTTTTTTAAAATACTATTTTAACTCGTTTTTAGTTATGCTCATTTTTTGGATTAAATTTTGAAACTTTACTTAGTTTCTCAAATAATTCCTTTTCTTCGTCAGTTAGTTTTTTTGGTACTCTAATTTTTACTTCTGCTATTAAATCTCCTCTTCCACCTTTTCCATCTAAATAGCCTTTTCCTGGAATTCTAACTCTTTCCCCGCTTTGAATTCCTTGAGGTACATATACTGAAACAGTATCATCAATAGTTTCAATAGTAGATCTTGTTCCAAGTGCAGCTTCCCATGGTGTTAATAATAAATCTGTATATAATTCAATACCATTCAATTTAAATTGTTTGTTATTTATGATATTAACTTTTATAAATAAATCTCCGTTATTCCCTCCGTTTTCACCTTTTTTACCTTGCCCTAGTAGTCTTATTTTTTCTCCATTTCGTATTCCAACAGGAATTTTAACGGTAAATGTTTTCATTTTCCCATTTAATGTTCTTAAAGAGATTTTCTTATCTGAGCCATAAAAGGCTTCTTCTATAGATACTTCAATTTCTGTTTCTATATTTTCTCCTTTTTTGGCAATCTTCTTTTTATCTTTTACACTATTATCTTTATTTCCTTTTTCATTTATACTTCCAAAGAACATATTAAAGAAATTACTAAATAATGATCCCTCTTCTCTTTTGCTTTCTTCGTTTTTCTTTTTATATCCAATTCGAGAATTCCACATTCTGTCATATTTTCTTCTAGCTGTTTCATCTGATAATACCTTGTATGCTTCATTAATATCTTTGAATCTTTCTTCTGAAAATGCATTTTCAGAATTTATATCTGGATGATATTTCTTTGCTTGTTCTCTATAAGCTCTTTTTATTTCACTTTCAGTTACTTTATTCGTATCTAATCCTAATATTTTGTAATAATTCTTAAAAATCATTTAACGTCCCCCCAACTTAATGGTGGCATTATTATATCATAGATTTTTCAATAAGGAAATAGGTTTTTACCTATTTCATTGTAAAAACCTATTTCATTTTTTATATTAGTTTTTTGAGCCTTTGCTTCCACCATTATATCCATCTAAGATCTTTGTATCATATGAGAATGAAAGGTTTCCTTCTTCTCTTTTTCTAGTTAATGACAGATCTATTAATTTTGAAAGCATCTCTTTATATTTTAGTCCACTAGCTTCCCATAAATAAAATGCTAATGAGCCTGGTATTGTATTTATTTCATTTACATATACTTCGTCTGTATCCATATCTATCATAAAGTCTATTCTAACAACCCCATTACAATTTAATGCTTTAAATGTTGCTTCTGCATAATTTTGGATTTTCTTCTTTGTATCTTCTGGGATATCTGCAGGAAGTTTCCTTCCAAGTGAAGTCATTCCTTTTGATGCTCCGCTCTTAGACTTGTTTGATATGTATTTATCCTCGTAACTTAATATTACTCCTGCACCAAGAGGCTCTTCACACTCTGATGCTTTACATTCTTTTATATTTCCTAATACTGAGCAGTTTATTTCTTTAAGATTGCTTATTACTCTTTCTACTAATATTTGTTTAGCAAAGTTGAAGGCATATTCTATAGCTTCTACTAATTCATCTTTAGTTTTAGCAACTTTTATTCCTACGCTTGAACCTAGATTTATTGGCTTTACTATAACTGGAAGTGCAATTTTATTTAGAATTCTATTTACAACTTCGTCATTATCATTTATATATTCAAAATCATTTATTCTTAAGCAGTCTAATACAGGAATATTATTGTCTTTTAATACTGTTTTCATAACATACTTATCCATTCCAATCGCAGATGATAATACATCACAACCTGCAAAAGGTATGTCTAATGTTTTTAAAAATCCTTGTAACGCACCATCTTCAACGTTTGTTCCATGTACTACTGGTAACACTACATCTATAGAATCATATAGATTGTTTCCAAACTTTTTCATTGGATATTTTATTAAATCTACTCTTCCTTCATTGTTTACCATTATAACTCTTTGGCTATTTTCTATTACATTCTTTATGTTTTTAAAATTTTTAACTTCTTTTACCAATTCTCCAACATACATATTATTTTCTTTTGTTAAATATATTGGAACAATATCATATTTTTCCTTATCCATATTATTTATTGCTTGTATTCCCGATATTATTGAAACCTCATGTTCAACACTTTTTCCTCCGAATATAACTCCGACTTTAATTTTCATAGTTACATTACCTCCTTAATAATTATCTGGTAAGTCATTTTCTATTAATATATATTTTTCTTTACCATTTTTTTCTACTTTTCTTGCCTTTTCCATAGCTGTATTAAAATCATCTACAACTTCTACTTTTTCATTTGGATATTTTTGATCCATAAGAGCATTATATATTGGTAGAGTTTGTTGCTTATTTACTAAGAATATATAATCAGCATTTTTAGCTGCTACCTCTCCAAAATTATAATTATATTCATATTGCTTATCACCTAATTCAACCATTCCTGGTGTTATTAGTATTCTAATGCCCTGCATTTTTCCTAAAACTTTTAATGCATTTGATGCACCTATTGGATTTGAATTGTATGAGTCATCAATTAAATTATATTCGTTACCTGGTATTAATTTAAGTCTATGTTCAACACTTTCTATATGCTTAACAGCATTTGCTATTTCTTTCATTGGCACACCTAGGTACTCTGCAACAGTAATTGCTCCAAATAAATTTACTAAATTGTGATCTCCTAACAATTTAGAATTAAATTTATACTCATCTTTTCCGTCATTTATACTAAATTCTAATCCTTTTGCTCCATATGATACATTTGTTATTTTCATTTTATTATTGTCATTATTTTCTATTCCATATCCTATGTATTTTCTTTCTATATTGCTATTTCTTAAATATTCATTATCTAAATTTAAAAATGCAACGCCTCCATCTTTTAAGCCGTCCATAATTTTTAATTTTGATTTAATTATATTTTCTTGTGTTTTAAATGTTTCTAGATGTTGAGGGCCTATAGCTGTTATCATACAATAATTTGATTGTACTAATTTATTTATTTTTTCCATTTCTCCAACTCTGTCTATCCCAACTTCGCATACAAATATCTCATGAGTTGGCTTTAGTTGAGTTCTTATTGTTCTTGTTATTCCAAGCAAAGTATTGAAGTTCCCTGGTGTATACAACACATTGTATTTTTCAGATAATATCTTCGCCAAATAGTTCTTAGTACTTGTTTTTCCATAACTACCTGTTATAGTAATGATCTTTAAATTTGGCATACTTTTTAAAATTCTCTTCGCGTCATTTACGTAGTGTTGATTTATTGCATTATTAATTGGTTTATTTATGTAGTTTAATAATATCATGTATATTGGTATTATAGCATTTATTAATAATAATGTTATGTTGAAAATATCAATATTATTTTTTAATATAAGTCCTAGAGCTATTAATATTATATAATTCGTTATGAATAATCTTATTACTCTTTTTGTAAAAACTATTTTCTTTTTAACATTTTTTTCTAATACTATGTATGCATTTATTAACAAAACACTTACTGAAACAATTATTCCAATTTTATTGTTTAGAATAATAGCAACAATTCCTATAACATTTAATATAATTATACCTAAAAACTTTTTCCAGTTTTTCATTGTCCACTTTAACTGTGTACTAGGTGTATAATAATTTAATTGAAAAATATGTATATTATATTTTAGGCTTAAAAAATTTACAATTAAGTACAGAACAATTAATAATATTTCCATTTTATAATCTCACTTTCTTTTATTTATTATTTCTTAGAAAGGCTTCTAATACCTTGTTTACTAAATATGGATTATCTAAAAATGAAAAATGTCCTGCATTTTCAATTTTGACAATTCCTGAATCTTTTATATTTTCATTTAAATACTCTGCATCACTATATGGTGTAGCTGTGTCATTTTCTCCCCATATGATTAAAGTAGAATTTTTTATATTTGGAACTAATCCTGATAAATCTTCATTAATAGCTTTTACTAATACATCTCTCATTACAGGTGTAGCATTTCTATAATCACTTGATCCAACTTTTGTTTTTATTTTATTTAATAATTTTGGTGATATTTTCTTTATAATTGGAAAAACAATTTTATATGTTTTTTGTTTTAATGTTTTCTTGGTTTCATGTTTTATTCCCGCACTATCTACTAAAACTAATTTATCTATTTTAAATTTTAAATTCTCTCTATTTACTAATTTTATTATTACTCTTCCACCAAAAGAATGTCCCAACAAAGATAACTCTTTTATATTCATCTTTTCAATAAATTTTTCGGTTAAATCAGCATATTGTCCCACGTCCCATGCCTCTTTGGGTTCATCGCTTTTGCCAAATCCCGGAAAATCTATAGCATATACTTCCATAAATTCAGATAGATAATCTATAATATTTTTGAAAATATCTATATTACATCCCCATCCATGTAAAAGTAATATTTTGTTATCTCCATTTCCTTTTTTTATATACTCTACATTTATGTCATCAATTTTTATATTCATGTGATCCCTCGTTTCTATGTAAAAGGTAAATTAAACAATAATAATAAATTGTATTCACCTATAGCCTTTTTGTTTCATTAATTGCGGTATGATTATATTATATTTTATTCGTTTTTTCAAGATAATATTTATTTTTCTAGTAGCATAGCATTCCTCGTATATATGCTATCTGGGTGAATAATTTTTCTTTGATCTATAGTGTATTTAATAGAGTTGTCTATTAAATGTATTACCATCTCATTTATTCCCTTTTTCTCTATTTGTTCTATCTCTTTCCAATCAAGATTTTTTCTACCTTTTTCTGTTTTATCAGCTATAAATAGTGTCTTTGCCAAATTATCCATTTGAGGACTTCCTGTTGTGTGATATTTAATTGCTTTTTGCATATCTTCTGTAAATCCATATTTTTTATTACATATATCTGCTCCTATTTTCGCATGTAGTAATTCTATATTTTCCTTTTCAAAGTCATCAATAGGTATATTATTCACTTTAACATATTTTATTTTTTCTTCTCTAGTCATATCTTTTGCAATGTCATGTGCTAATCCTATAAGAACTGCTTTTTCAATATCCACATTATATTTTTTTGCTAATTCCTCAGCTCTTTCCATAACCCTTATAGAATGTTCATATCTTTTCTCAGATAGAACGTTTTTTATATCTATTTTTATTTGAGATACTAGTTTATCAAAGCTCTCCATAATGATTCCTTCCTGTTTATCAAATTTATAGATATTATATCATTATTATTATAATTGTCAAAAATTGTTTACTTTATTTGTTTTACATGTTAATATATTAAAAGGAGGGGATATTATGAATGAAAAAACAAAGTCAATATTAGCTTATTTATTTGGATGGATCGGTGGTCTTATTGTTTTATATGCCACTAAAGATAACTCAAGAACAACAAAGCTACATGCTGCACAAGCTATTGTAGCAAGTCTTGGATACACTATAATTCTTATGATTTACAATATACTACCATTTTCAATACCATTTTTCACTACAATCTTATGGGTACTTTACATTATAGTAATTATTATGGGTATTGTAAGAGTAAATAAAGATCAAGATCCAGAATTACCTGTTATTGGTGAATTCGCTAAAAAAATTTTTGGTAAAAAAATAGACGAATAAACTATTATTATTTATTTATAAACAATAATAACAAAATATGGAGCATCTATATAAGTACGAAACTGTTCTTATATAGATGCTCTCTTTAATTAAATACTTTTATTTGTTTTCTGCTGTTCTATTTGCTATTTCTATTTGAGCTTAATGTGTTAGTATTCCATTTGGAGTATTAACTATTAACAAAATATCTTCTTCTTTACCTGTTTCTACATTTACATACACTAGAAAATCCATTCCATTTATTGTTCCTTTAAATTCCCAACATAATATTTCTGTTTTCCATTCTGTTGGAATCATTGCCAAATTTTCACTTTTAATTTCTAACTTTTTGTTTAAATTCTCCGCTGCCTTTTCCTTTGATACTTTTATTTCTCCTAACTTTCTTTCTGTATGAGAATTTAAATATCCTGTTGTCTCAATTCCGAGTATTTCTCCATTATCTAATGCAACTTTTACCTTTATTAAATCTGAATATATAACTACATCGTCTTGTTTATATGCATAATTTATTGTTACTATTCCATCTTGTTTTAAATAATATGTTTCTTTCATATTATAAAAACCTTTTTGATTTAAAAATTCTTTTCCTTTCGCATCTGCTTCTTCTTGTGAAATTGATTCTGCATAAACATTTCGGTCAGAATTCATGTAAACAATGTGGCCACCTTTTTCAGATACAGAAATGGCTATATTTCTTTCTTCATTTTTTAGTTTTGCATAAAAATCATAAGATATAATATTTCCATTCTCGCTTTTTCCGTTTGATGTTATTCCTTCTATTCTATCTGTTCCAATAAAATCAATTGCTATTTCTTTTGCTTTTTCTTCATTAATATTTTCTCCTGTAAGTCCCTTTTTCTCTTTATTAGTTATATGTTCAGAAAACGCTCCATCATAAATTAATCCTGAATATTCATGGAAATTCTCTTCTAAGTTGCTAAAACTATCTTTTGATATATTGCTTACCTGTTTTGCAAATGCTTCTGTACCTTTTTTTGTTAACTCTCCCCAGCTTATTCTTCCTTCATTCATATCTGCAGATAATTGATTTAATGTATTTTCTAAATCAACACTGTATTTATGAAGATCTTCTAAGTTTTTCATATCTTGATCAGATAATTTTTGTCCATTTATATTTTTTCTAGAAAGAGAATAACTATAGTCGCTAACTTGATTCAAAAATTTAGCAGTATTTTGAAGCTCATTGCTTTCAATAGGAAGTTGTGCTAAATATGCACCTGCTAAGTTTGCTTCTCTCCACACATTTGTAAGTGTTTCTGCTCCTTGTTCTGAGGAACTAGATATCAATGATTTTGCAAGATATGTTTCTACATTTTGTACATAATCTACCAACTCAAAAAAAGCCATGTTATATGAATTTTCTGAAGCTTGTCTATACTCAGTTTGTTTTTTGTACGTGTACAATCCAAGAATAATTAATGCTGCAATCGAAACAACTACAATAGACAACATATGTCTATCTTTTAGTCTGTTTTTCCAATCTATCATTTTACTTTTTAAACTTTTCAAAAAAATCAATCCTTCCATAAAGTTCTTTTGCTTTTAAATATTTTGTTCTTTTTTTGTTAAAATATTCTTTTTTTTGTAATTTTTAATATTATATGATAAAATTATTTTATATTGTGTGTCAGATTAGTAACAGTCTAATTTGATTAAAGGAGATTTTTATGAAAAAAATACTTATATTCTATGCCTCATATGGTGGAGGACACCTGTCAGCGGCTAAATCTATTCAGAAATATTTAGAAGAGCACTACTCAGCTGAAGTTAAATCTGAAATAATTGATTGTATGAAATATATTAACACTACGCTTGACGTAGTGACTACAGGAGCATATAGAGAAATGGCAAAAAAAGCACCTAATTTATGGGGGAAAGTTTATTCTAACTCACAAAGTGGTGTTTTAGGTCATGTTAGTTCAAGAGCAAATAAAATTATGGCTATAAAGTTAAAAAAATTAATTTGTGAAAAAAATCCTGATCTAATCATTTCAACTCATCCATTTAGTAGTCAAATGGTAAGTTATTTAAAAAAGAAAGGAAAAGTTAACTGTAAGTTAGCCACAATTCTTACAGACTTTGCTTCACACGAGCAATGGTTGGTGGGTCATGAATATACAAATTTCTTCTTTGTGTCAAATGATAATATGGAAAAAGAATTATGTGATTATGGGGTAGCTAAAGATAAAATTCATGTAACAGGTATTCCTATGTCTGATAGATTTTTTGAAAAATTTGACCGTACTTCTATATTAAGGATGTTTAATTTAATGCCTGATAAGAAGGTTATTCTGTTCTTTGGTGGTGGTGAATTTGGTCTTGGCAAAGAACGAACTGTTCAAATTTTAAGATCCTTAATTTTAAATGCACATGATTATCAAATTGTTGCAATCTCTGGAAAAAATGAGAAAATGAAAGAGGCGTTTGAAAGTTTAGTAAAAGAATTAAATGTATCATCAAAAGTTAAAATACTAGGTTTTACAGATAAAGTTCCAGAATTAATGAGTATTTCTGATTTAGTAGTTACAAAATCAGGTGGTCTTACAACAACAGAGAGTTTAGCCTCTCACTTGCCAATAATAATTATTAATCCGATACCGGGTCAAGAAGAAGAAAATGCTGAATTTTTAGAAAAACATAAGGTTGGAATTTGGATTAGAAAAGATGATGATCCCGATGCCATTTTATTAAATTTATTTGATAATAAAGACAAGATTGAAAATATGAGAGAGAATACAAAGTCTTTGGCCAAAACACATTCTACCAAAAATATTTGTGAAATATTAATGAAATAAAAAAACAACCTCCTAAATATAATGTTAAATAGGAGGTTGTTTTTATGGATTTTTTTAATTTATCTGGCTGCGAGCTAGTATCACTTGCTGCTATATTATCTGTATCTATTGCAAAAGATTTAACCTCTGAGGAAACAGATATCTTAGGTAATTTTTTCTCTGCTCTTGGAAGTAATTTAAGCACTATTGCTGCTGTTCAACCAGATGACTCTAATTGTTCAAATGAAGATAATTTATAATTAATTATTGTAGATAATTATAATTCTCTTCTTCCCTCTAATGCTCTACTTAGCGTTACTTCATCTGTATATTCTAAATCTCCTCCAACAGGTATTCCATGTGCAATACGTGTAACCTTAATACCTAATGGTTTTACTAATTTAGAAATATACATTGCGGTTGCTTCTCCTTCTACTCTTGGATTTGTTGCTAATATTATTTCTTTTACTTGCCCATCCATTAATCTTGAAAGCAACTCCTTTATTTTTATATCATCTGGGCCTACCCCATTCATTGGAGAAATACTGCCATGTAATACATGATAAACACCCTTAAATTCATGTGTTCTTTCCATTGCTACAACATCTCTTACATCTTCAACCACGCAAATTGTTGATGCATCTCTTGCTGGATTGCCACAAATTGTACATGGATCAGTATCAGATATATTATAGCATTTCGAACAATATTTTAAATTTTTCTTTGCGTTTTCTATCGCATTTATAAACTCTGTTGTCTCTTCTTCACTCGCATTTAAAATGTAAAATGCAAGTCTCGCTGCGGTTTTGCTTCCTATACTTGGTAGTTTTTCAAAAGCTTCTATTAATTTTTCTATTGATGGCGAATAATATGACATACTCTAAGTCCTTCCTACATTAGTCCTGGAATATTATACTTTCCTAATTGTGTAGCTTGTGCGCTATCTACTTTTCTCAAAGCTTCATTTACAGATGTTAAAATTAAATCTTGTAGCATTTCAACATCTTCTGGATCTACAACTTCTTTTTTTATAGTTATTTCTTTTAATTCTTTTGATCCTGATACTTTAACACAAACAGCTCCACCACCAGCTGATGCCTCAAATTCTTTTGTTGCTAATTCTTCTTGTGATTTTTCCATTTCTGATTGCATTTTTTTAGCTTCTTTCATTAATTGATTGATGTTCATTCCACCAAATCCTCCCATTCCTGGGAATCCTCCTCTTTTAGACATAATTTTCTCTCCTTTATTTTTATTATCTTGTATTTTGCTTTGCATTTTATAACTATTTTTTTATAACTATTTTATTCTAACTATTCATCTATGATGTTGAATGGTATATCTAAATCGTTAGCCATACTTTCAATTGGATTAACCTCTGGTTTCTCCTCATTTTTTTGAGATTTTTCTATTAACTTTACTCTCATTTCTTTTCCACATTCCATAGAAATTAGTTTAGTTAATTCCTGCATATTTTCTGGTTTTTCTAATATGGATTTTCCAAAAGGTGTTAGCCCATTTGGAAATTCTATTCCTATTGTCATATCATTAATTTCTACAGCATTACTGTTAAGTAAGTTTGTATATAACAATATCTTTCCTGCTTGTTTTAAGTCATTTACTATTTTGCTCCAATTTTTTAGTGCATTTGCACTTGTATGCAAGTTTTGTGCATTTTTTTTCATTGTTTGTGGATTATTTTTTGTTACTGCTGGTTTATTTACAAGTTTGCTCTGATTTTGAACTGGTTTTTCCACATTATTCACACTCTGAATTGGAATTATATTACTACACAATTTAATCATTTCAACTTCAAATAATATATTTTTTTGTGAAGACCATTTCATATCATTCTCAAGTTCAGATAGATCATATATAATTTGTAGTAATCTTTCTTTTGAAATTATCTCTGATAATTTCTTTATTTCATTCATTTCTTCTTCACTATATATTTGTAATTTTTGACTTACTTTATATACTAATATATCTTTAATGTATTTAATCATTTCCCACAATAAATTGCTCAAATCTTTTCCAGCGTCAACAGCTTCGTTTATTGCCCCAATTACACTATCTACATCATATTCAAAAATGGCTTTTACGACTTTATTAACCATAGTAAGTTTTGGAATTCCGACTAGATCTTTTATTTTATCTTCATCAATTTTATCTTCTCCATCTTGTATACATCTTTCTAGGATACTTAGTGCATCTCTCATAGCTCCCTCAGATAAAATAGCAATTAATTTTAACGCTTCCTTGGTTATTTCTATATTACTTTGTTCACATACATATGCCAATCGTTTTTCTATATTATCATCAGATATCTTCTTAAAATCAAATCTTTGGCATCTTGAAAGTATTGTTGCTGGTAATTTTTGTGGTTCTGTTGTAGCCAAAATAAATTTAACATGTGCTGGTGGCTCTTCTAATGTTTTTAACAAAGCATTAAAAGCTCCTGTTGACAACATATGAACCTCATCAATTATATATACTCTATATTTTGCAACTGTTGGCAAGAAATTAACTTCTTCTCTAATAGATCTAATATCTTCTACACTATTATTTGATGCGGCATCCATTTCTACTATATCCGTAAGTGAGCCATCAATAGCTGCTTTACAGATCTCACATTCATTACAAGGCTCTCCGTCTTGCGGATTTAAGCAATTGACTGCTCTTGCGAGTACCTTTGCTGCTGAGGTTTTTCCTGTCCCTCTTCCTCCATTAAACAAATAAGCATGTCCTACTCTTCCTGCTACTATTTGATTTCTTAATGTTCTTGTAATATGCTCTTGACCAACAATTTCACCAAATGTTAATGGTCTAAATTTTCTATATAAAGCTGTATACGACAATGTATATCACCTCTCATACCTATATGTAAAAAATGGTGTGAGTTGTTCAACTACTCTATGGAAGATACCACACAGAAGGATCTGCTTATTGCTGCTTCCTTCCGGACCTGACAAAGTTCACAGGTTTCTGTTGGTTTCCTCCATACAATAGTTGAATTTCCCATACCATTTGCATTATATACTCTTTTATATATTTTATCAAGTATTTTATTATATTTTTATATTACAAAATACGTCATTTAAGTTTATTTTTTATAATTTCAAATTATATTTTACATTATATACTACATTATATTTTGCATTACGAATGTATATATTATTCTCTTTTAAAGATAACATCACTCATATCTGTCTTTTCTATACTTTCTGTTCCATCTTCTATTATATTACCACATGGTAATTGTAAATTAATTTTAGCTCTATATTGATGTTTAGATACTTCTATAATAAAGTCAAATGAAACAGAAAACTTAACATCTTCCTCAGTTAAATTCAATTTTTTTAGTAATGTTCCATCATGCACAATTTCTTTGTCTTTATTTGAAGAATAATTTCCTAAGCTTACATTGCTGAAACGCATTAGCGCACTTCCGCCTTGGTTTCCAATTTCTAGAGTTTTAGAATTACTTTTACTTGCTCCTTTATACTCCAATTTATCTTCTATTATATATGTATTATCATAACTAAATAATCTACCTTCGGTGCTATTTGGCATATATGCTTTTATTGCTCCTACCTTAGGTTGTTCAACAATTTGTATATTTTCTATTCTCACTTTTTCTATATGTGTATTTTGTCCTTGATATTTTTCATTTTTATCAATATAGAAATATATATCATTGTTTTGGTAAATAGCCAAGTTCCATTTATTTTTTCCTTTACTTTCAACACCCTCTGCTGTACTTACCATTACAATCTTTGTTAGGTCAAAAGGCATATTTTTATCACCTTCAACCTCATATTTTATCATAATTATTCCAACTATTATAAATATGATTATTAATGCTGTTACTGCTAAACATAATTTAATTATCTGTTTTTTCTTTTCCTTCTCCAAAATTTCTCTCCTATTATTTAAATAATTTCCAAATATATAATGTATGTTTAAAATTGATTATGTACATATTTATATATAAGGTAATAATCTATGCATTTTATACATTGGCGGAGTGAGTGGGATTCGAACCCACGGGACGCTCTAAGCGTCTAACTGATTTCGAGTCAGCCTCGTTATGACCACTTCGATACCACTCCAAAAATATATAGCGTAATTTTTATTGTATCATAATGATATAATTTCTACAATCATAAATATATATTTATTAATTGCTACTATTTTTTTTATTTCTTAACATTTTAAAAAAATCTTTTAAGATTTTTTCACACTCTTGTTGCATTATACCCTTTTCTATTTCTACTTTATGATTAAATGTATAATCCTCTAGCAAATTTAATACTGATCCACATGCACCTGTCTTTAAATCCATTGTTCCAATATAGACCTTCTTTATTCTAGATTGAATAAGAGCACCAGCACACATGGCGCATGGTTCTAATGTTACATACATTTCACAATCATTTAATCTCCATGAACCTAACTTTTTACTAGCTTTTTGTATAGCAATTATTTCAGCATGTTTTGTTGTATCATTTTTTTCTTCTTTAATGTTATGAGCTTTTGCTATTATTTTATTATCTCTTACAATAATAGCTCCTACTGGGATTTCTTCTTTTTCATATGCTTTTCTTGCTTCTATTAAAGCTTGTTTCATATTTTTTATTTTTAATTTATTTTCGTCCATTATATACCTCGTATTTTTATCGCATAATTTATATACATATTATCATATTTTATTTTAATATTCAAATTATACTTAATAAAAATATATTTTATTATAATTAATTTTATTTTTCCATATTTAATTTATTATTTAATTAATTATTTGTTTTATTATTTATTTTATTATTTAATTATTTAATTTATAATTTATTTAATTAAAATATTAAATTGTAATATTAAATTATAATATATTATTCTTTATACAATTAATATTCTACTTGCAAATTTCTTCCTTTATTTTACATTACAGTTAGATTATTTGTTCCTTTTTTGGAACTGTTTTTTGTTTACATATAATGATTATCTAGTTTACTTTTTTCTCTTAAACAATAGCATAAATTTTCTAATATTTTTTACAATATCAAAAAATATTTCATCTATTTTTTATCTTTGATTCAGCAAGTAATTTTTGTCTTTTTGTATAAACTATTATAAATTTATCATATCACTCTGTACAATATATACATCTCTGGCACATTTTTTCTAGTTATGTAACCTTTTGACTTATTCATGACTTTTAAAATATATTTTTAGAATTTTCACTATTCCGATATCTTTCACCAGGATTTTTTTAACAATTTCTTTCTTCATATTGTATAATCTATTGTAACTTCTAACCTCATCTATTTTGGTAACTCACGTAATCTTTATCTTTTCTTTTTTATTAATTTACTTTTTGACAATGCTTTGCAACTCCGCTTTTATTAGATTATAACTTTTTATACTTGTTCTTTCTTCTGTTACCAAATCCATATTTTTACTATTTTAAGCTATGAACTTTTTTAACTAATTTTGATAATATCAAAACTCTTTTTTATACGATTAATATTTTATTACTTCTATTTTTTCTATCAAATTTTCTACTATTATATTTTTAAATTTTTATATTTTAATTTTATAATTAACTATTATAATAATTAACTTAAAGTTAATTCAAAGAAATAAAATTTATGAAATATATAATTAATTATATTATATTTTTTTATTTTTGAATTTAAAATAAATAATTTAATTAATTTTATTTATTATATATTTTTTATTTGTTATATATTATTTAATTATTTTTAATTAATTAATTTTTCGATTTATTAGGTTATTATTTTTTTATATTTTTTATTTCAATTTCTTTTTTATTTTATTATTTTATATTTTAAATTATATTTTTATTTTCTATTTATTTAAATAATTATAAATTTATCTTATTTATATAAAAATAATATCTATTTATATTCTTTTTTTCATTAAAAATAATTCTATCTTTTTAAAAGTAATTATTTTGATGTTTTATTCTTATCAGATTGATCTTTATGAAATCACCTTTTTTAGTTTACATATTCTACTTATTCGGTTTACTCTTCATATTTTTAGAATCAATGTTACTTCTAAAATATTCCATATGTTTTGATATGCATTTTGAAGTTTTGTTTTATTATTTTTCATATCATCTTCTTGTCTTTTTGATCTAATAAAAGTATTTTGCTTCTTTCACTTTCCCAAACTTTAATAATCTATTCGTTTTTTCTTGAATTATGTAACCTTGTTGTGCTTCTCTCTATTTTACAAGATGTTTTTTTATTTTTTCTTTGATCCGATACTTTTTTGGAGTATTTTGATCTTTTTTTGGTAACTAAATATTTCATATTTCTCTTTTTTACTTTTTTAACTATTCTGTTATCTCTATGAAACATTTTATAGTTCGTATATTCTTTTTACTTCTTGACAATATTCTATTTATCATGTTTTTTTTCTTTAAGCTTTTTTTGCTGAATAAGTCTTTGCAATTAGCTCAATTTTTTTAGTTCCAATTATTTACACTTTTCTCACATTTCATTTTTTACACTTTTCAAACCATTTTTTCTAACTTACTATAATTTTCGTTTTTTGGTTGACTAAATTTTTTTATAAGATATTATAAAATTAATATTTTATTTTTATAATATCTTTTATATATTTTAAATAATTAAATTAATAATTTATTGTTTAAAAATTCGAATAAATTTTTTATTTTATATTTTTTATTTTATATTTTTTATTTATTAATTTTAATAATTTAATTTTATTATTTATTTTATTTTTTATATTTATTATTTATTTTATTATTTATTTTATTATTTATTTAAATTTTATTTTTATTAAATAATATATATAATTATTTTTTAATATTAATTCTAAAATCATTTTTTGATTTTATATATATTTTATGATATAATATGTATAATTCACTACAGGAGGTAAACACCCATGGCAAAAAAATTAGATATTGAAAATTTCAACATCTCTGAACTCTCTTTGGAAGAGTTAAAAGAACTGGCTGAAGAGGCTAAAGAATTACATGCTCAATTAATGTTTCAGCTCCGGTTAAGAGAAATGGCATTAAGAAGAGTTAATCGCTTTTCTAAGTAGTTCTAATCCCCGCTAAATTTTAGTGGGGATATTTCTTTGCTTTTTTGTTAAATTATAAAGTAAATAAATGTAATATAAATATTTTATAAAATTATGTATATATTATTTCTATTTACTTCTATTAACTATAGGTTATATATATGTATTTTATTAAATTATTATAAGGAGTATATAATATATTACAGGTTTAAATATTGGCTTACTTAAGCAATTAAAATCAAATCACTATATAGTTATAACTCTTGAAGACGGTATATTAGATAGTAGATTTGGAGAAAAGATTTCAAGCTTCTATGAAACAAGCTCTATGAAAAAACAACTTACAAAATATAAATTGTAAGTTGTTTTTATTTTTATTTTTCTATATACCCAGATGTTTTTTCTGTGTACATATTATCTGTTATCGCTTTATATTTGTTACCATCATAATCATCTGTAAATCCATTATATGCCTTATATATTTCTCCAGTATCTGTATTATAAACTCTTTCATACCCAAGTGTTGCATCACTTTGTTTTTGGCTCATTATATCATATGACTTTTGTCTGTTTTCCCATGCATTCATATAAGAATCAAAGGCACTTTGTACACTAGCATTTAATGCAAGTGCATTTTTGGTTTGAGTATTACCATCATCTATAGTTTTATTTACAAATGATGAACTGAAATCTATTGAATTTATTGTTTGTGTTAATATATCTTGATAGTTTATGAATTCGTCTCTAACTGATGTTATTGATACAATGTCATATACCATATAATATCCTAAGTCTACATTTCCAGTATATTGAGTTCCAAAATTTACTATAGATGCCATAAACATTCCTTCTCCATCTTTTCCATTTGCATCTTTAAAATTTGCTCTCAAAACTTTGCTATCTAATGCCACACTTTTCATGCTAGCTGATGATTGACTTTCCTCTACCTTTGTAAAGTTATTTAATGTTGGGAAATTAAAATTTGACATCGCTCCATATGTTTTAACAAATTTTGCTATATCATTAAATTTCTTGTAAAATTCTTCAGTTGTAGGTTCACCTAAAACAACCGCCTCTGAGAACAATTTATATTGACTATTATATCCGCTTAAATTGTAATAATTATTCCAATATTGCTTTGCAGTTTCACTTTTTAGAAATGGTTGCATTTTAAGCATTAAGAATGCTTGATTTCTATCATCATTAGGATCTGTAACTTTTATTGCATAATATATTCCTGATCCTCCAGTTTCAACTTTCCAGCCAGTCGGTTTTTTCATAGTAAAATCATCTGTTTTGTATTCTTCCATCTGCAGACTTGCTGCTTCACTTTTTTTAATCTTTACATTATCGTCTTTTGATACACTGTCGGATATTTTGCTGCTTGCTATATTATTTCCCCCATTTTTCTCCTTCGAAAGAAGCATTGCAATTAAAATTACTATTATAATTACTAATATTGTAAATGCAATAATTATAATTCTTTTATTTTTGTTCTTTTCTTCCATACTTATCTCCTTTTATTTGCTTTTTTTAGCATGTAAAACAACTCTATATTTATTGTTGTTTGCACAGGTCGATAGAGTTAAAATGCTATCATCTTTTGATACATTTATATCAAAATTTTTAACACTTCGTTTTTTTATTGTGTTTATAAATTCTTCAAATTCCTTGTTATCACTAAATTTAGTTTTAATGTAATAATCTTCCGCTTCTATTTTGTAGACTGAAAAAACCTCATAAATACAATTTTCTCCTTCTATATTAAATATAATATTGTAATTTTCTTTATTATTATACCACTTTGAAGTTAAGATATTTTTCATACTTCCAAACATTGATCCATCTCTCATATTGTGACCATAAACGACAATATTTTTATCCTTGCCATCAAATTTATTCCTATAATCCGCAAAGATCCAACCTGCTAAATTCTCACTTTTATCAAAACTATGATTTAAATAAAATTCGTTATTTTCTTTCTTTACAATTGGATATTCAATTTTAGTATTATTTACCTTAATCCACGCAACAGCATCACTATTTTGCTTTTTTAATTTATCAAAGTCAATAGTATATTCCTCTTTATTTTGATCCTCGTTTTCGTTATTTTTAGCTATTACAGCATCTTTTATTTTTTCAGCTATTTCATTGTTATTATTTTTGTCTTTATACCATTTATATATATTTATACCTGAATATATTAAAACAGAAAATAATAGAACATATATAACAAGATTTAAGATTGTTTTTTTTACCTTATTATTTTTTTTGCTTCTATTTTCCATTATTGTTCCTTTCGCACATAAAGACTAGCTACTAATAGCTAGTCTTTATTATCTATTAGTTTACTTTTTTGCCTAGTTATTTTTTTTATTAACTATTGCTATTGTACTAATAGCTACTATAGAAATTACAGATAAGATTATATTTACCATAACGTTATCTGCTGTCTTTGGATTATTTGTTTCATTTTCTGGAATACTAACTTGTTTTTTTGCTACTATTCCATATTCACTTAAGTGAGTAGTTTCAAATACTATATATCCGTTTTCTACTGTTGCAGGTAATGTTTCCTTTATTTCACCATTTAAAATATATACAACTTCATATTTGTTATATCCTTTTAACTCTTCTGGCATTGCAATTCTAATTTTCATTTTTGTATTGCTTATTTTTACAACATTTTCTCCATCTAATACATTAATATCTGCTATAAATTTAACATCTTTGTTTGCTAATTTTTCTATTACTTCAACTTTTTTAATTTCTAATTTATAATTTTTATTAATTTCTTTTGAGAACTCAATATTTGCTTTTGTACTTCCTGTACTCTCAATTTTCTTTACAGTATCTTTAGATTGATCATCTAGTGTTTCTTGATTTTTTGTCCAAGAAGCATATAAAGTTACATTTTTATATCTCTCATATCCACTTTCTTCTTTTATTACAGTATCTTTTTCAAATTCTTTATCTGTTTCTTCATTCTTATCCCATATTCTCCAGTAAATATACTCAATCTTATCTCCGCTTCCGTCTTTTTTAGCTTTCCATCCATTAAAAGTATATCCTTCTCTTACAGGTACGTATGGTAAAAGTGACATATCTGTTCCTGAATTTCCACCACCTAGATAGTCATATTTGTTAGATGTTTTACCATCAATAGTTCCACCATTAGCATTTAATATTAATACAATTCCATCACCTTTAAAAGTATCTTGAGTATATGTAGCAGTTACTGTTACACAATCACTATTAGCAAAATAGCTAGAATCAATAGAAGTTACAATTTTTCCGTCTAAATCCCATCCTTTAAATGTGTATCCTTCTCTTACAGGTGTATATTTTGTTAAATCAATTGTTTTAAATTCTTCTGTTTTACTTTCCAATGTTAATTTTGCTTTACCATTTATTGTACCGCCAAATGCATCAATACTTACATAGTATTTGCCACTATCTTTTAATTCTTTATCTGAAAATTTAGCATTAAGCCTTAATCCATTAATATAATTAACTTCTTCACCTGCTGATGTATAAAAGTTACCACTACCTGTAAAGTTTGCTATTTCTAATTCTTCACTAGCTTTTGTATTTTCTGCCATTTCCCAATGTGAAAATTCAGTTTTGCCATTAAAAGGAACAATTCCCTTTGTTAATTCTGATAGCTTAACAGTTGTTTCTCCTTCTTCAATATTAAATCTTACAAGCTTGGCATACTCACCATCAAAACAGCCTTCATCTTCATTAGCAGTTAGTACTAATGAATATTTTCCATCATCACTAATTGTAGCTGCATTTACTCTGTTTGAAAAAACAAACAAACATGTAACAGCTAAAATAATTGTTAAAAATATTAAGCTTTTTTTAATTTTCATTTTTCTTTTCCTCCTAGTGTTTTCTTGAATTTTTTCTTTTTGTATTGTTAACTATTATTAATGTAATTATTCCTAGCAGTGCAATTGCAAACAATACAGCATACACTATAACATTATCACCTGTTTTAGGATTTGTATTTGTATTATCTTTTTGAACATCATTATTAGTTACATTATTGTTCTCTGGTTGTTCTTCTTTTTCTGTATTCCCAGTATTCTCAGTATTTTTATTATCTTCTTGTGTTTCATTTTGTTGTTTTTCTTTTATTAAAAATTTTGTTATAGCTTCTCCATTATCTGAAAAATCAACTTTTAATGTATGTTCTCCAACAGATAATGTTTTTAAGTATTCATCTTTTAAAGTGATAACTGTGCTTCCTGATTTTGAGTCATAATTTGTAGAATCTACTAATTTATTGTCTACATATACTTTGTTTGTAAATAGGCTATAGTCTGCATCTATTCTAAATGTTGCATTTTTTGATTCATCAATTGTATATGTTTGATTTGCTCCTTCAATGAACTTATACTCTTTTGGTTCAGCTTCTTCTTTTACATATTGAAATGTAAATTCATATTTACATTTAGTGTAATAATCATATCTTGTTTCAAGTATAATTCCACCATCAGTACTGTCATAGTCAAGTGCAGAACCTGTATATTTAGTATGAAGTCCTTTAAAAACTTCACTTTTTTTAGTTCCGACATTTACTGCAGTTAATATTGCTTTATTTTCTGACCTATTCCCAACAATTTTTATAACAGCTACACTTTCATTGTCTGTTACTAATAGACTTTCATTGAATCTTTGGTAATATAGTGTTTTATCTAAATCTGCAAATGATTTTAATCCTTCTGTTAATTCATCATTTTTAGAAAAATCAATTATATATTCTTTTCCACCAGTCAAATCAATTATACCTTTTGATGATATATCATTATAAACATTTTCAACTTTTGTATTAATAGCTGTTATTGTTCTTACAAGTTTAACATCTAATGTTCCACTAAATTTACTCGATTCTAGTTTGAATGTAGATTTAGTTTCACCTACTATTGTTGTCATAGGGTAATACCAATTGTTAATGTTTAATTTTATAGGTTTATTAGCACCTGAAACACTTGTATCTTCAATTTCTTCAATTACAAATTTGTACTCTGCTTCATCTAAGTCAATTGTCATATTATTTGAAATATTAACAACTATTTCATTACCTTTAAATAACTGTATTTTTCCTATTTCACTATACTCTACATAACCATCATGAATGATTCCGCCCTCAAAGTTTAGCGTCACCTCATTTCCTGTTGTTGCATATACCTTATTTGCAAACATTGGAAATATTAAACTAGCCAGTATACTAAGTATGGCCAAAATCTGTATAGATTTCAAGAATCTCATTATTTTAACTCTCCTTTCTCTTTATTTTAGCCATTTTATCATATTACGTATCTATTTTTTTATTATTTACCAATTTTTCCGTGCCAATTTGGTAATTGATTTTAGGCCTATATTGTGTTATGCTATAATACAATATAATATACTAAATAGGAGGATTTTATGACATTTTCTGAACAATTAAATAACTATATTAATGAATTTAAATGTTCTTCTCAAGAGTTAGTTCTTGCGTCTGGATTATCTTCAGCTGTTATAAGTCGTTACCGTAATGGAGAGAGAACTCCAAATATAAAAAGTAAGCATCTTGAAAATTTGGTTAATGGATTATATATAATTAGCAGTGATAGAAAAATAAACATATCAAAGGAAGAAATTTATAATGGTTTGATATGCACATTAAGTGATATTGATATTGATTTTGAACAATTAAGTAAGAATCTTAATAAGCTTATTACAACTTTAAATATAAGTATCGCTGATCTTGCAAGATTTATAGGATACGATTCGTCCTTCGTATCTAAAATACGAAATGGTACTAGAACACCTGCTAAACCTAAAGATTTTATTGAGAGTGTATGTAATTTTGTTATAAATAAATATACCTCTGAAGATGATAAAAAAGCTGTATCTTTACTTATTGATTGCCCATTAAATGATTTAAATAATACTTCAACTTATTATTCTAATTTACTAAAATGGCTTTCAACTAATTCCGCTCCTATTCATAATTATATTAATGACTTTTTAAACAATTTAGATACATTTGATTTGAATCAATATATAAAAGCAATCCATTTTGATAAAATGAAAATTCCTTTTATCCCTTTCTATAAGGCATCTTCTAGAAATTATTATGGTATAGAGGAAATGAAAAAAGGTGAATTAGATTTCTTTAAGGCTACTGTTCTTTCAAAATCTACTGATTCTATCTTTATGTGCAGTGATATGCCAATGGAAGATATGGCTGAAGATGTCGAATTTGGTAAAAAGTGGATGTTTGCGATTGCAATGAGCTTAAAGAAAGGCCTTCACTTAAATATAATTCATAATATAGATAGACCATTTAATGAGATGATGTTAGGGCTTGAGAGTTGGATTCCAATATATATGACAGGACAAGTATCTCCATATTATTTAAAAGAAGTTAAAAATAGTGTATATCATCACTTAAATTATGTATCAAATGTGTGTGCCTTATCAGGTGAATGTATAAAAGGATCTCATGATAAAGGTAAATATTATTTAACTACTAATAATAATGAAGTTAATTATTATAAACAAAAATGTGATTTGTTATTAAAAAAAGCTTATTCTCTTATGGATATTTATACTACAGATAATAAAAGTTCATATGATGCATTTTTGTCTAACGACTATAAAGTAAATGGTGATAGAAAAAGATTTTTATCTAGTCTACCGTTATTTACTATTAGTGATACATTGCTTGAATCTATATTAATAAGAAATGATATTAATAGTGATGAAATAAAAAAAATTTTTAAATATAAAAAAAATGAAGAAAAAAATATAGAATATATATTAAAGAAAAATATTATAAATGATAATATCTATATAGAAACCGAAGATGAATTTAATGAAAATCCTGCTTACTTACAATTAGAAAATATCTTTATTGATAAGAAAATTAGCTACAATTATGATGAGTATTTAAAACATATAAACGAATTAGAAAAATATAAAAATGATAATTATAAGATTAATTTTATTGAAAATAGGACATTTAAAAATATAACCGTGACTATTTTAGATAATAATTATGTTATTATTTCTAAGAGTTCTAATCCTGTTATTCATTTTGTAATTAGACATCCAAAATTAATTTATGCTATTAGTAATTTCAAACCACTTATAAAAGAATAAAAAAATGGTGTCCCCGGCCAGATTCTAACTGGCGACTTACCCTTTAGGAGAGGGTTACTCTATACAACTGAGTTACGGAGACATATTATTACTATTTTATAATTAAACATATTTTAAGTTATTAAAAATATGTTTAATTTTTTTACTTATTTTTAATAAATAATATTTTATATTATTTTCCTCTTTTTTTCAAGTATTGACGTCAAATATATCTTTATGTTCTTGACAAGTATTATATAATAGATATTAGAATTATTTTTAAGATTTAAGAGGATATGTATGCAAAAAATATTAAGTTATTTAAGAAAAGCTATTGAACATTATAATATGATTGAAGAAGGAGATAAAATTGCTATTGGCCTTTCTGGCCGGTAAGGACTCAATTACTCTTGTATTGGGTTTAAAGGCTCTTCAACGTTTCTATCCAAAATATTTTGAAATTGTAGCAATAAGTGTAAACCCTAATTTTGAATTTTTCGATTCAAATTTTCTAAAAGAAATATGTGATAGTGCTAATGTAAAATTCGTTGAGGCAAAAAGTAATATAAAAGATATTGTTTTTGATATAAGAAACGAAAAAAATCCTTGTTCTTTATGTGCAAATTTAAGAAGAGGAATATTAAACTCAACAGCTATTGCAGAGGGATGTAATAAACTTGCTTTAGGACACAATGAAGATGATGTTTTAGAAACATTTTTCTTAAATTTATTGTATGCAGGAAATTTGTCTACATTTGCTCCCGTTAGCTATATGGATAGATCACAAATTACATTAATTCGTCCTTTAATTTATGCTCCTGAAAAGGAGATTCGCAGTTTTATTAAGAGAAGTGGAATTACTGTTATGCCTAAAACCTGCCCAATGGATGGTGTCTCAAAAAGAGAATCTATGAAGGATATGTTATTTAAATTAAGTCTTGAAATTCCTAATATTCGCGCTAATATTATGGGAGCTATTAAAAGAGCAAATATAAATGGTTGGAAAGAAATAAAATAAAGAATAAATCCAAAGAAAAGACAGTTGAATAAAATAATTTTATATACTTTGTCAACATTCTGATTTTTAAAAAAATACAGTAATATTTAAATATTACTGTATCTTTTTTTACTTTTGAGCTTCTTGGGCAATTTGTTTAATAGCCTGTTCTAATTTTTCTAATTCCATATCTGCATTTTCTAAACTCGTGCCACATACACCCATATAGAATTTTATTTTTGGTTCTGTTCCAGATGGACGTGCACAACACCATGCATTTTTATCTAATTCATAATACAATACATTTGATTTTGGAAGATTTGTATTAGAATCTTCACCTGTTTCATTGTTATGGATTTTTTGTGTACTATAATCTCCTACTGCCTTAACAGTATATTCTGCTATTTTAGCTGGTGGATTTTTTCTCATTTCATCCATCATTTTTTTAATTTGTTCTGCACCTTCAGCTCCTTTAAGTACAATTGAAAGTTGTTTTTCTTTGTAATATCCATATTTTTTATAGATATTTAACATTTGATCCCATAAAGTTAGACCTTGTTTTTTGTAATAAGCTGCTGCTTCACAAACTGTCATTACCGCAACAATACCATCTTTATCTCTTGCATGAGTACCTATTATACATCCATAACTTTCTTCATAGGAGAATAAACAATTATATGTATTATCTTTTTCAAATCCTCTAATAATTTTTGCAATATTTTTAAATCCTGTTAATGTTGAGAATAATTTTACGCCATAATATTCTGCTATAGCATCTGTTAAGTTAGAAGATACTATTGTTTTTATAATTGCTCCATTTTCTGGTAAGGTATGTTTTTCCTTCTTTTGAGATAAAATATATTCTGCAACTAGGTTTCCTGTCATATTTCCGTTAAATTGAATATATTTACCGGTTTTATTGTCCTTAGCATATACCCCTAATCTATCTGCATCAGGATCATTTGCTAAAATAACATCTGCATCTACCTTTTGTGCTAATTCTATTGCTAATTTAAATGCATTAGGATCCTCAGGGTTTGGATAGCTCACTGTTGGGAATTTTCCGTCTGGAGCTTCTTGTTTCTTTACCACATAAACGTTTTCAAATCCAATTTCTTTTAAGATTCTTTGAACAAGTATATTTCCAGTTCCATGAAGTGGTGTATAAACAATTTTTATATCTTTTTGCATTTCATTAATTGCTTCTTGATTAACAACTAATTTTTTTAACTCTGCAATATATTGATCATCAATGTCTTTTCCTATTACATTATATAATCCTTTTGATACAGCTTCTTCTTTTGATATAGTTTTTATTGATGAAAAATCTGTAACGTTATTAACTTCATTTATAATCTCTTTATCTGTTGGTTCTACAATTTGAGCTCCATCCTCCCAGTAAACTTTATATCCATTATATTCAGGTGGGTTATGACTAGCTGTGATAACAATTCCAGCTATGCAGCCCAATTTTCTAACAGCATATGATAATTCTGGAGTTGGTCTTAGTGAATCAAATCTATATGTTTTAATTCCATTTGCATTTAAACATAAAGCTGTTTGCTCACTAAATTCCTCTGACATTATTCTGCAATCATATGCAATAGCAACCCCTCTATCTTGCCCATTATTTTTTACTATATAATTAGCTAAACCTTGAGTAGCCTTTGTTACAGTATATTTGTTCATTCTGTTTGTACCTGCCCCTATAATGCCTCTTAATCCTGCTGTTCCAAATTCTAGATCCTTATAAAATCTGTCTTCAATTTCTTTTTCATCTTTGATAGATTTTAATTCTTCTTTTGTTTCAGCATCAATGTTAGTATCATTTAACCAATTTTGATATTTATTCTTATATTCCATATAATTTCCTTTCTTTGATTTATCTATTTTTTATGAAATCATTATATAATTTTCTAGCTGTTTCTGGACTATCAACTCCACTTGCATTTTTAACTGGAGCAAATTCTTCTTCTCTTTTTACTCTTAATATCACCATATCGTCTAATTTCTCGAATGCATCAAATATAAATGCTTCAAACTTGTATGCGTTTGGTTCAGTAGGAACTACTATCTCACCATTTTCTTTTCTATAAGTTGCTTTCTTAAATGCTGAATGATATGGTAATTTATTTTTTCCTATTTCTTCTAAGCAATCTATATTAAATAAGTTACATAGAATATGAGATTCTCCATATACAAGTTCCCCATTTTCATCTTGTTGTTCTGCCATTTCATCTGTGATTTCAGTATATTCTACTACACTTGGTTTACCATTTTTTTTGCAAAATACACCAACTTTTTCTTTTGGTCCTGCTTTTACTAAAGATTTTCCTGCTGCTAATACATGTTTTTCTTTTGCCAATCCTATTAATACAGGATCAACCATTTTTACAAGAACATTGTCCACTCCTCCAATAAAAATCCATTCAATCTTATTATCCTTCATATCTTGTATAATATTGCTTTTTACCATTGCTTCAAATATTCCACCATGTCCATCAGCTGCTTCTTTAACAAGTCCTTGCTCATTTAATAATATTTTACCATCAGTTCCCATCATTGGTAATTCACCTTGTATAAAGAACTTTATTTTTTCCTTTGGATATCCAAAGTAGTCATTATTTTCAAAAAAATTAATTGTGTCTTTGTTATTTTCTTTACTTGTCATTATATACCATGGTACTACAACTTTATACTGTTGGTTTGCCTCTTTTAACGATTCGCAAAGTATTTGAAATAGTGATTTATTTGGCTCTATACCTAACATATAAGTTCCCTTTGGTCCGCTATGTCCAAGTCGAGTTCCCTGTCCACCAGCCATTGTTACAGCTGCTAATTTTCCATTTTTTATTTCTTCTTCTCCTATTTCTTTGTATTTTTCAAGTTCATCTTTTGGCATCTTATATTTGTCTTTATATGAAATAGGTTCTATCTTTACATCCCCTAATTCAATTTCTTTTTTTGTATTTTCGTAAAGATTCTCCATTAAATCAAAATCAATTCCTAAAATTTGATTTAGTAATATCTCTTTTTTATTATCATCTAATTTATCAAATGCACTAAGTAAATGTGTCTGCCCATTTTTTTCTAATATAGTTTTTACTTTTTCTAATTTTTCTTCCATAAAAAACTTCCTTTCTAAAATCGAATTGTTTATATATTATATCAAATTATGCTTTTCGTCAATTCATTATTACATAAAATAATATAGACGAGTAAATCGTCTATATTATTTTTCTTTCTTTATTTAAATTATTATCTTTTTGGTAGCCTTGAAATACCTCTGATATTTCTTTTTCACCTGAAGTATTTAATATTTTGTCATGGTTATTGAGTATTTTGTTTATTTCTTGATTTACTTGTAGTACCTCATAACAATCAATAATTGTAACATTTTTTTGGTTTTTCTCATTTATTCTTTCCACTTTCTCATTTATTTTTTCTACATATTCATTATCTCCATTTATTATAATATAAAGATTTTCTATATTATTTTCTAATTTTTCTTTTATTACATTTTCCTGATATAAACTTTTTTTCCAATTTATATTTCTTATTTTTTGTTTTTCTTCTTCTTTTATATTTATCTTACTTAATAACATTTCTACTTCATTTTCTAAATTATTTTGTGTAAATATAATAAAATTATTTCCTTCTTTTATTTTTCTACTTAAATATGGGATTAGCATTGTTACCAAATGTGCGTTACTTACGTAAAAACTACATAATTTTTCTGAACACTCTTTTAAACTTTTCATGATAAAGCCCCCTCATTTCTAATATGGTAAATTTTACCATCTTTATTTCCGTAAGTCAAGCTGTTTTACTGTAAAATCGTATGTCTTATTTCGACACATCATTTTATATTAAATTATTTTTTCCAATAATGTATATTTTTTTTAATTAAGCTAATAATTTTATTAATAACATAAATTTCTATTGGAGGTTTTTTATGAAAATTTTATTAAATTTTATACACAGTACCAAGGTAAAACATACCTTTATTATTTTAATATTATTATGCATATTTATACTTATTTCTGCAATTTCATATGTTGATGCCGTATCAACTGACATATCAAATAGTATATTTAGATTACATGTTATTGCAAATAGCGACAGTACTGAAGATCAGAATTTAAAATATAAGGTAAGAGATGCCGTTTTGAAATATATGAATTCTATTTCTATGGATTGTTCTTCAAAATCAGAAGTAATTAAACTTGTAAATGATCATAAAGATGATTTTTATAAAATAGCAAAACAAGTTATTGTTGATAATGGATATAATTATGATGTTAATATTAAAATTGGCAATTTCAACTTTCCAACAAAGCATTATGGTGATATCTCTTTTCCAGCAGGAAATTATGATGCTTTGAGAATTGAAATTGGAAATGCCAGCGGACAAAATTGGTGGTGTGTGATGTTCCCTCCTCTTTGCTTTGTAGATGTAACTTCTGGTGTTGTTCCAGATGATTCTAAAAGCATTATTGAAAGTAATTTATCTTCAGAAGAATATAATATTATTAGCAATAAGAATAGTTCAGATATTCAATTTAAATTTAGCTTAATAGAGATGTTCCAAAATTTAAAAATTGCCAATAAATAGCAACTTTAACAAAGTATTGTATTTTATATTAAATTGTGATATATATATTAAGGTAGAGTTTAATTATTTTAAACTCTACTTTTATTTAGATTTTAAATAAATAAAATATATTTCTTGGGGGGACAATCTTGGAAAAATTAGTAATAAAAGGTGGAACTAGATTAAAAGGCGAAGTTACTATATGTGGAGCTAAAAATGCAGCTGTCGCAATACTTCCTGCAACTTTATTAATAAATGGAATTTGCACAATTGATAATTTGCCTAATATTAGTGATGTAAAAATAATTTGTAATATATTAAAAGAATTAGGTGCTAAGATTACATGGAACAACGAACATGAAATTACAATTGACACAACAAATGTATGTTGTGCAAATGCTCCTTTAGATATGACTAGCAAATTTAGAGCTTCATATTATCTAATAGGTTCCTTGCTTGGAAGATGTGGTGAAGCTGAAGTTGGATTACCGGGGGGCTGTAATCTTGGGGCAAGACCTATAGATCAACATATAAAAGGATTCGAAGCTCTAGGTGCTAAAGTGGAAGTTGGACAAGGAAAAGTATATGCTAAAGCAAAAAAATTAGTTGGTACTTCTATTTATATGGATGTTGTGTCTGTTGGTGCTACAATCAACATTATGCTTGCTAGTGTTCTTGCTGAGGGAACAACAACTATTGATAATGCTGCAAAAGAACCTCACATTGTTGATGTTGCCAATTTTTTAAATACAATGGGAGCTGACATTCGTGGTGCTGGAACTGACGTTATAAAAATTAATGGAGTTAAAGCTTTAAAAACCAACGGAATATATTCCGTTGTTCCAGATCAAATTGAGGCAGGAACCTTTATGCTAGCAGCTATTGCAACTAAAGGTGACATAATAATCCATAATTGTATTCCTGAGCACTTAGATTGTATTACTGCAAAGATATTAGAAATAGGAGGAAATGTTGAAATATTAGATGACTCTATTAGGGTATGGACAAGTAAAAGGCCTACTAAAGCCACTGTTAAAACACTTCCTTATCCAGGTTTTCCAACAGATATGCAACCTCAGATTGGAGTAGTCTTATCAATTGCAGATGGTACAAGCATCATAAATGAAAGTATTTGGGAATCAAGATTTCAATATACCTGTGAATTAAATAAAATGGGAGCACACATAACAGCTCAAGGCAAAACTGCAGTATTTGAAGGTGTTAAATCATTATCTGGTGCTCCTGTATATGCTACAGATTTACGTGCTGGTGCTGCTCTTATTATAGCTGGAATAGTTGCAAATGGAGAAACCGAACTTTATAATATTTATCATATAGATAGAGGTTATGAGAATATTGAACAAAAATTTAGAAACTTAGGCGCTGATATTATAAGAGTTGATGAGTAATTAAAGGAGATACACATGTTTAATTTTTGTAGTTTATATAGCGGAAGTTCTGGAAATAGTTTATTGGTTCAAACTGCTAATACAAAAATATTAATTGATGCTGGTGAAAGTGCAAAAAAAATTGTTGAAGCTCTTTCATCAGTCAACATTGATGTGAATGACTTAGATGCAATAATAGTTACACATGAGCATTCTGATCATGTAAAAGGCTTAGGTACATTATCAAAAAAATATAACATTCCTGTATATGCTAATAAAAAAACATGGGATGCTATGCCAGAACAAGAAGCAAAAATATTAGATATAAATAAAAAACATTTTAATTGTTTTGAAAAATTTGAAATTGGGGATTTAAAAATTAATCCTTTTGAAATTCCACATGATGCAGCAGATCCATGTGGTTTTAACATTTTTTATAATAATAAAAAAATAAGCATTGCAACAGACATTGGTCATATGACATCAGATGTTATTCATAAATTAGAGGATAGCTCTTTTCTTTTACTTGAGTCAAATTATGATCCTAATGTCTTAAAATGTTCTAAATATCCATATTTATTAAAAGAAAGAATTGCCGGCCCCAAAGGACATCTTCCTAATATCGAAGCAGGTAAAACTATATCATATTTAATGAAAAGTGGTTTAGGTAAAGTTACATTGGGACATTTGAGTAAAGAAAATAACTTTCCTGAACTAGCATATAAAACAGTAGTTGATGAAGTTATAGAAAATAAACTTAATGAAAATACTATTAGTATAAATGTTGCAAATCGATGCTCTCCAAGTCCTATAATTGACTTAGAATCATAAATGCAGGAGGTTTTTATGTTACATATTGACGTTATATGCGTTGGAAAAATAAAAGAGCAATATTTGAAAGATGCTATTTCTGAATATTCAAAACGCTTATCTAAGTATTGTTCTTTAAATATATTAGAATTACCTGATGAACAAGTTCCTAATAATCTAAGCGATAAATTATGCGAAAATATAAAGCAAGTTGAAAGTTCTAATATTATATCTCATTTTAAAAAAGACAGTTATATAATTTGTTTAGATTTAAATGGGAAACAATATACTTCAGAAAAATTTTCACAAAAATTAGACTCCATTGCACTAAATTATAATAGTAATATAACTTTTGTAATTGGCGGAACTCTTGGAATGTCTAAAGAACTATTAAACCGTTCAAATGAATTAATTTGTTTTTCTAAAATGACATTTCCTCACCAATTAATTCGTGTATTTCTATTAGAGCAAATTTTCAGAGCTTTTAAAATATCAAATCACGAAACATACCATAGGTAATTTCTTATTTATATAAAATATGTAGAGGAAAATTAAAATATGGGAATATCTAGATTTCAAAAACAATCACAATTTTCATGTTAGATTACGAAATTCTTTTGAGAATAATTTATTTATTATAATTTAATTTTTATAGATATTTTTTAATTAAAATATCTTTTTTCCTTTCTTTTAATTATTTATTTTTATTTTATTTTTGCTTTCGGGGGCAAAATAATTTAAAGTAAATTTTCCTCTACAAAATTAAAAACATTTTTAATAAATATAAAATATATATTTTTATTATAATTTATATTTATTTTATATTATTTAATTATTAATTTTTTTCAATATTTTTTTTATTAAGATTTTTTGGATAATTTTTTTATTTATAAAGAATATTAAAATAAAAATAGAAAAAATTATTAAGATTATAAAAAACATATTTTTCCTTTTGAAATAATTAAATTAATTTTATATTTTTTATTTTAATACCTTTATTCCTTCTTGTCAATAAAAACTTTACGACATCATTTTCCAAATTATGACAGATGTTATCATTCCTGCAATATCTGCTAATAATGATGCCACTAGGATATATCTTGTTTTCTTTATTCCCACACAACTTGTATATATAGCTATTGTATAAAATGTCGTTTCAGTTGATCCCATAATTGTAGAACTAATTAACCCAATTATACTATCTACTCCATGTGTTTTCATTATATCTACTGCTACCGCTAAAGATGCGCTCCCTGATACTGGTCTTAATAAAGCAAGTGGCATAATTTCGCTTGGGATTTTTAGTGTACTTATAATTGGTTTTATAATATTTACAATCAAATCAATAATACCAGAACTTCTTAGTGCTCCAACAGCAATAAATATTCCGACAAGAGTTGGAAACATTTTAAATACAATTTCTATGCCCTCTTTTGCTCCATCCAAGAATGTATCATATACTCTATTTTTTTCAATTAATCCATAAACTATAATTAATAAAATAATACCTGGAATAGCAGCTGCTGAAATAAAATTCATCATATTTCTTTCTCCTTATTATTTTAAATTTATCTTTAATTATTTTTTTTATTTATTTTTTGATCTATTTTTTGATCTATTTTTTTGTCTATTTTTTATTGTTTTATTTTTTTTATAATTATTTTAGTTGCGATAATACCAACTATTGCAGCAACAATAGTTGCTCCCCATACAGGTAAAATGATTTGCGTCGGATTTTGAGAACCTAAAGAGGTTCGAATTGCAATTACATTTGTCGGAATTAGTTGTAGTGATGCCGTATTTAATACAATAAACATAGCCATAGAATCCGATAATGTATCTTTCTTATTATTTTCTTTTTGCATAGTTTTCATTGCCTTTAATCCTAATGGTGTAGAAGCATTTCCCAAGCCTAATATATTTGCAATTATATTCATAGAAATTTCAGACTTTGCTTTTTGGCTATTTTTTAATTCAGGAAATAAAAACTTCATAATTGGATTTAACATTTTAGTTAGTTGCTCCATTAAAGTTGTTCTCTTTACAATTTCCATAATTCCATTCCATAAGCAAATTGTCCCTAAAAATGTTATCGATAATTGAACTGCATCTGACACAGATGAAAAAATTCCATCATTAATATCACTTACTTTACCTGCAAATACGGCATATACAAATGATATGATAATAGCAGCTGGCCATAATATATTTAGCATACTAATATTTTCTCTCCTTCCATATTAGTAAATAATTATTCATTATATTTATTTTTATTCTTTATATATTTTTTAAATAATTGTAAATTTTTTCAAGTTTTAGGTTGCCTTTTTTTACAATTTGTGATATTATATTTGTAGATTATTTTGTCGAATTTTGTTGTAGGAGGGAATTTTTATGAAATCAACAGGTATAGTAAGAAGAGTAGATGAACTTGGTAGAGTTGTTATACCAATTGAACTAAGAAATAAATTTGGAATCGCAGAAAAAGATCCTATAGAAATATATGTAGAAGGTTCAAATATTATTTTAAAGAAATATGAACAAAATTGTGTATTTTGTGGAAACTCAAAAAACTTATCAGAATATAAAGGTAAATTAATTTGTGATAAATGTTCAAAACAAATATCTGAATTAAAATCAGAGTAAAATATAATAAAAATAAAAAAAGTAATTTTATAATTAGTTATAAAATTACTTTTTTTATTTTACTTTTCTATAAATAATTGGTAAATTTCATTTTTTGATACCTTTTTATTTTTTGCAATTATTTTTATAATTTCTTTTTTTTCTAATCCTTGTTTTTTATAAATCTCATATTGTTCTTCAGGTGTTTTATCTTCTATATCATTTTCTTCTTCTTGAATATCGTTTAAATCTAATAAAATAATAAATTCTCCCTTCGGTTCTTTAAAAATCTCTATTAATTCCGATACCTTCCCTCTGACAAATTTCTCATGTATTTTAGTTAATTCCTTTGCTATTACACAATTAATATCTCCTATATTTTCAAGAATATCTATTAATGTTTTTTGTAATTTGTGTGGTGCTTCATAAATTATAATTGTTTTATTTTCTTTTAATATTTTTTCAAATATTTTTTTCCTTAATTTTTTATTTATTGGTAAAAAACCATAAAAACCAAATCGTTTTGTATTAAGTCCCGATGCAATTAAAGCATTTACTAATGCACATGCTCCTGGTATTGGAATAACCTCTATATTTTTCTCTATCGCAGACTTTACAATTTCTTCGCCAGGATCAGATATTCCTGGAGTACCTGCATCTGTTACTATTGCAATATTCTCTCCATTTAGAGCCTTCTCTATTAAAAAATCAGTTTTAATATCTTCATTATGTCTATGATAACTAATTAATGGTTTTGAAATTTCATAATAATTTAATAATTTTAATGTATGCCTTGTATCCTCTGCTGCAATCAAATCAACTTCTTTTAATGTATTAATTGCTCTAAATGTAATATCTTCTAAATTTCCAATCGGTGTTGCTACTAAATATATTTTTCCGTTCATTTTATTTTCATATATTTTATTTTTAAAAAATATATTTCTCCTTTCTTATTTTTTAATAAATATATTATTATTTTATTTATTTTTATATATTATTATTTTATAATTAAATATTTTATTTATTTTTATTATATATTTTTAAAATTTCATCTGTATATTCCCCATCTTCATTATAAACATATATTGGCTTATCTATTTTTAAAAATGGTCTTGCATTTTTTATTCCTTTTATTAATATTAAATTAGGTTCTTTATTTATTTTAGGATAAACAAATTTTATTTCCTTTGGCTCTATTTTTTGTTTTCTCATTTCTTCTAAAATATCTGCCAATCTATCCGGTCTATGAACCATAAATAATGTTCCTTTATCTTTTAATAAATAATTTGCTGTTTTAATGAAATCATTTAAATTAGCTGTTATTTCATGTCTAGAAATTAATTGCTTTTTATTCTCATTTATTTTTCCCGTATTTATTTTTTTATATGGTGGATTTGTAATTACATAATCAAAACTATTTTTTTCTAAATAATTTTTTATTTTATTTTTATTTAAATCATCTATTTCTTCATTATTTTTTTTATCAATTATTTCTTTTAAATTTATATTTATAATTTTAAATCTATTTTCTAGATTATTTAATTTAATACTTCTTTTTGCCATATCTGCAACTTCTTCTTGAATTTCTACTCCAACTATTTCTGACAAATTTGTTTTTGCACATAATAAAATACCTAATATTCCTGTGCCAGTTCCTAGATCTACACACCTTGAATTATCTTTTATTCCTTTTGCAAAATCAGAAAGTAATACGCTATCAATTCCAAAACAAAAGCCTTCTTTATTTTGAATTATTTTCATATTATTAATTTCTAAATCATCTATTCTTTCATTTTTATTTAATTCCATTCTTATTTTCCTTTATTTTTTATTTATTAACCAAATTATATTTATTGCATAATATATTATATATTATATTTTAATTTAAATCAAATTTATATTTATATTGAAAGGGTTTTTATGGGTAATAATTTAGTAAATATTAAAAAAAATAAAAAAGAAAAAAAAATAGATTTTATAAAGAAAAAAGATAATACAATTTGTTCATTATTTGAAGTTGAACATTTTCTGTGTGATTTTAAAAAATTAATTAATACAATTAAATTATATAAAATATTAAGATAAATAAATAATTATTTAATTAATTATTCTTTATTAATTTTAATTATTTATTTAATTATTTTATTTTTTATTTAAATAATAAATTAATTAAAATTATTTGTTTTAGGG
>OGXR01000269.1_pt1 | contig 41317 bp, 38 predicted proteins | sample 1576331 | NCBI WGS metagenome assembly OGXR01 (sample SAMEA3541473, study PRJEB24748) | human gut metagenome | biome: human gut; feature: human-associated habitat; material: faeces | place: China | collected 2012 | reverse complement strand
TGTCCTCGCTGGCAAGCTCTTTCCCGTCTGCCAACAGGTCAAGTATCAGCCGTTCAGCCTGTTCGGTTTTGGTGGCGGTGTTCCCGCCCGCGCCGGACAGCAGTTCGTCGGCAGTGATGTCGTATTCGCCTATCCACGAAAAGCCCGTTTCCGGGTCAAGGCAAATGGCATCACGCTCCGCTTAACTGTCACTGATCGAAATAATGGGAGGGAAGATGTAATAGCGGTTGCGCATTTAGTTGGCATAGCGGAGAATTCAATGAGAAGCAGATACCATAGCAAATTCTACTTTTATTGTGAAAACCCAGCAAAAAAGCAGCGATACATGGAACTTAAAACCATGGATTATAAATCTCTCAATGATGCAGATAAACGAATACTGTTAGAGGGATATGAGGATGTATATAGGGCAATTATTCACTTTGAATAATGACCGAAAAAGCATCGGCATAGTCTGCTGTGCAGGATAATACTTTGGGACATTTTGTCTCAGGAAACCTTCGTTCCGTTTGATCTATATGATAATGGGTTATCTATAGTCCAGAGACAACCCCTTTCTTATGAAATAGCCTGCACACAATATCTTGTGGTGTGCAGACTCGACATGTTGAAAACGTTGTGCTAATGTGATATACTTTTAATAAATTATGGAATATTATTCTACTAGTGGAGAGGTGGTTCTTTTGGCGTCTGGGATAAACATAGCACAGGCAATACGAGAAGATTCTCTATATGCGTTGGTCGGTCGCCAAGATAAGGAAAGAAGCAAAATATGCTTTTTTATTTCCCACAAAGATGAAGATACCGATGCAGCGATAGCATTAGGTAAACACATCACAGAGGATTTTGGATTCAACATATATTTGGATGTATACGACAATGAATTGCAAGAAGCTGATAAAAATAATGATCCAGAGGGTGTTGTTAACGCTATCCACAAGGGAATACAATATGCCTCACATCTGTTATGTATTGTAACTGAAAAATCAAAGGATTCTTGGTGGATTCCCTATGAAATAGGCTTTGCTCAAGCCAATGGGGTTAAAACATCATCAATTAAGATAAAACAAGCAGAATATATACCAACATACTTGCGGGTGGATAATTCGCCTGTATTCTTAACTATCATGGAGCTGGACGAATATTTGAGCAAGAATGGACCATACGGTGGACTATTCTCTAAAAAGGTTGCAGGAGCAAGTAACGAGGAAACATATCTATATTTTGAAAAATGAAAGGGTGTGTGATTTAGGTGATTGGATTTATTAAGATTAACTTGAAGCACATCGGAAACTTAGGAGTAAAAATTGCAGGTTCGCTGTTTAGCTTATTAACACTTTGACTGACCTTCGTTTCGTGGGATGATATGGGGATTACTTCAAAGTGTAGTAGATTGCTGATCCTCATTGTCATAATTTTAGCCTCTGCAATTATTGCTGTTGTGTCCTTGTTTGTTAAGAGAAGCGCCTTAGTTTGGGAACAGGGAACGGGAAAAATTAAGGCGATATATGGTGACATAATCAAGATTTGCTTTCCCAAAAAGGACAAAGGCGAAAAGATAGTTATTATACCCGTGAATACCTGTTTTGATACCATTGTGGGGGATGGGGTTGTATCAGCAAAAACAATCCACGGACAATGGATTAAGAACATGAATGAACATGGTGTGAGTACAGCTAAGTTGGATGAACTCATTGACCAAGCCATCATTGAGCAAGGGCTGCAGCCCACTAAGGTATATACCCAAAAGGAAAAGTCAAAGGGAAAACTCGTGCGTTTTCCTATAGGAACCGTTTTACCTATTGCGGGGGACAATGGACTGACATATTATTTATTGGCACTATCGGAGTTTGACGAAAACTTAAATGCCCAATGTTCAAAAGAAGATTTTGTTGGGTGCATTCAGTCACTAATCTCCTTTTATGATAAGAACGGGCAAGGCAATCCGGCATATCTCCCGCTTATGGGAACAGGGCTTTCGCGTGTTAATATTTCACAAAGTGAGTCCTTGAACATAATTGTTAATATGCTTAGACTCAACCGTGATAAAATACACGGAGAATTAGATGTTGTTGTTTATAGCAAAGAGAAGGACATGGTTTCCATACACGATGTATAGGGAGGTGTGATTGAATGGCATATAGAAATGGAACATATATAGCTTTTGACGGAAACGACACTACCGATCCGACGAGAAGCGACATGAAGTATTATGGATTGCTGCAAGCATGGAACAAAGACAGAAACAATACTTTGTCGTTTAGTGATAGTCACAAAAAGACATATCAAGTGCGGGATTCGAGTACAATTAAAACCTTACAAAACCGCCTTCTCGAACGAATGAGATCGTCGAAAAATATGTTAATTATTATTTCGAAGGACACTTCCTGGGATCGAGGAATGTTAAACTTTGAAATTGAAAAAGCTGTCGATTATTACGAAATACCTCTTATTGTCGCCTATGTTGGCTACGAATATATCCTCGCTCCCGCAAAGCTATCTGAGCTATGGCCTAAAGCGTTGAGCGAACGGATTTCCAATGGCACCGCCAAATGCATCCATATCCCGTTCAAAGAAAAGGCCATTATGTCAGCAATATCGCAGTTTAGCGTACACAGTACGGGAGACGACATTCTGACTTCTCCTTATACGATCTATACTGAGCAAACCTATGTTAATTGGGGATATAAGTCGAAGTAGGCTTTAGCAATTGTTTTGCGTCTTATGCTATTACATAGAAATCCAAAGAGCAACATATAGAAAAGAGAAGGATTCGAAGAAATGTGTATTAATATAAACTCTTCTTCCCTACGATATGGCGTATTCCTCGGATATAAGCTCTCTCGCCTAGAATGGATTTGGGGTAGTAGATTTGATTTTGCCCAAGAAATGTTTGAATCTAGCAAGCTTGAAGTGTTGGTACAACTATCTACATGTAATACACATTTTGATGAAACAAATTACCAGACTTTTTCTCAAAGTATTCTATCGCATTTTTTACGAACCGATATTGAGACTTATTCATCAATTCTAATTGGAATAGCCATTCAACGAGCAGCATTAATTGGTGCATCTTCAGATCCCAACAAAAACTCCGAGATGATAAGTCTAGCAAAATCTCCCTTAATTTCTATTCCTAAAAAAATTGTTCCAGATAAGGAAAAATTGTTTAACTGTATTCTTAGGTATAAAGATATGGAGTTATTTGATATACTGGATCTTCTAGATCGGGGATACGGGGGCAACATAGACAATCTCAATATATCAGACACTCAAGAGGCCAAAGCATCTACAACAACGAAACCAAAGCTTTTTTTGTCTTATTCCCAAAAGGATGAATGCATAGCAAATATCATTGAGAATCAGCTTAGATTCTTAACAAACAATGGTATAGATATTTCTCGATACACCAGAGTACCTTATAAGGGCAGTTTTAGACAGTTCATGAACAGTATTCCAGATCATGATTTTGTGCTGTCCATTGTAAGCGATAGTTATTTGAAGTCACAGGCATGTATGTATGAGGTCGGAGAAACCGTCAAAGACCATAATTTCGAGCAGAAGCTGCTATTTATTGTGCTTTCTGAGGAGGATCGAAAATACTATTCCGAAGATGACAATTACCCAGTAGCAGCACAAATGTATGGGAGCGAAACAGAAAGACTCACATATACAGTTTATTGGAAAAACAAATACGAAGCGCTGAAAGAAAAAATCCGGGAAATTGGAGATTTTGAAGCAACTTCTAAAGCTTCTGATGAACTGAGGGAAATTGGACAGATTTACAGAAAAGACATCAGCATATTCTTAGATTACCTAGTCAAAAGCAGAGGAAGATGCTTTGACGAACTATACATGGATAGATTTGCAGATATCTTACAGTGGATCTTTCCTGGATGGGAATCTAGATTATTTACAAAATGCAGAACATTTCCCGAGTTATTAACGACAGCTCTAATGGAAATTTGGGAAAGCACACTAACTGACTACAATCAGATAGCTCTGACCGTCAAGATATCCAGTCACCAATCCGGCCTAGTTGTGTTTGCTGATAATATTTCAGAAACCAAACAGCGATATCGTCTTGTCGTTATGGAAGGGCTGATGGGAAATGCATTCGCAACGGGCAATGTTATAAATGTTGCGGATACCAATCAAGATTCAAAATATTTTCAAGCAGTCGGACGAACCAAATCAGAATTAGTCATACCAATTAAATTTGTTGGTTCGGATCTTCTCCCAATGCTCGGAGGGAAAGTCACAGTAGGTCAACGTTTCCTCGATACAAGCCTCAACCTTCTTCGCTGCCTGAGTATTCCGCGCGAGATTGCGCACCTCGACCGCACAAATTGAGCATCCGTTCCGGCGGGATTGAGCACCCTTGCCGCCGTCGTTGAGCACTACGGTAAAATGTAGATATGCACCGCATTTTGCGGTGTAAATATCTACAAGGAGGTCACCTATATGACCAATTACCGTGAGATCCTCAGGCTCCATAGCCTGGGGCTCAACAAGACCGAGATCGCGTCAAGCTGCCGCTGCGCTCGGAACACTGTGGCAGCAACCCTGCAACGGGCAGCGAACTGCGGCCTGCAATGGCCGCTGCCGGAAGGAATGTCGGATAAGCAGCTCTCAGAGCGCCTGTTTCCGTCCAGCACCTCAAAGCCTGTCTGCAAGATGCCGGACTACACCTCTGTCCACAAGGAACTCCAGCGAAGCGGTGTTACGCTGAACCTGCTGTGGCTGGAATACTGCGACCAGTGCCGGGCGGCGGGCGAGATTCCATACCAATCAACCCAGTTCAACAAGTACTATGCCGACTATCTGGCAAAGGTCAACGCTACCATGCACCTGAACCACAAACCCGGTGAGGTTATGCAGGTGGACTGGGCCGGCGATACTGCCGCTGTTATTGGCACAGACACTGGTGAAATTATCCCGGCCTATGTGTTCGTGGCAACCCTGCCGTACAGCGGCTACAGCTATGTAGAAGCCTTTTTCTCCATGAACCAGGAGTCATGGACCACTGCCCATGTGAATGCCTACAAATACTTCGGCGGTGTCACCCGGATCATCCAGTGCGACAACCTGAAAACCGGCGTGCAAAAGCATGGGAAGGATGAGGTCGTTCTCAACAAATCGTACCAGGAGCTGGCAGAACATTATGGCACGGCAATTCTGCCTGCCAGAGTCCGTGCTCCCAAGGATAAGGCCGCTGTTGAGGGTACCGTCGGTATCATCTCTACCTTCATACTGGCCGCTCTGCGGAACCGCCAGTTTTTGTCTCTATTGGAACTGAACGAGGCGATTTGGGACCGTCTGGAGATGTTCAACCACAAACCTTTCCAGAAAAGGGAGGGCAGCCGGGCCAGCAGCTTTGCGGAAGAAAGGCCCTTCCTGCGCCCTCTGCCGCCCAGACCTTTTGAATTGGCCACCTGGAAAGTGGCAACGGTGGGTCCCAATTACCACATTTCTGTGGAGCGTATGAACTATTCTGTTCCCTTTGAATACATCAAGCAGAAGGTAGATGTCCGGCTCACCAGAGCCACGGTAGAGGTTTTCTACGGCGGAAGCCGGATCTGTTCCCATCCCAGGTTGTACGGACGATTCAACCAGTACAGCACGATCCAGGAGCATATGCCGCCAGAGTACCAGAAGTATGTCCAGTGGAACGGTGAACGGTTCATTCACTGGGCCGGTAAGGTCGGCAGCAACACGCAGGTCGTTGTCCGGGCTATTCTCGGCAGCTACAAAGTAGAACAGCAGGGCTACAAGTCCTGCATGGTGGAAAGCAATTTACAGCGCACCACCATTCTGCCCAGCGAAAAAGCGTTTTCCTACAAAATGCGGCTGGAAGCTATGAACCGGCAAGGGCAACGGACGGACTTAACTTCGGACCCAGTGGGACCGAAGTTACAGGGTAGTCGCTCCAACGAAGAACTCGCCGGACAGACAAGTGACAGTTCAACACAGATCAAGCGCTACATCCGTCTCACCCACCTTATTCCGCCTCTGCTGGATTTAGTGGACTCTGGGAAAATTGCATTCCGGCCCGCCGTGGAGCTTTCCTACCTGACCAAGGAGGAACAAAACGGCTTGCTGGATTCCATCAGTTCCGAGCAGTCCACCCCGTCCCTGGCTCAGGCCTTGAAGATGAAGGAATTTTCCCAGAATGGCAGGCTCAACGCCGATGTAATTCTCTCCATCATGTGTGAGCAGAAACCCAACCAGAAAGAGAAAATCAGCTTCCAGTCGGAACGGCTGAAACCTTTCATCCCCAAAAACTTCACCGCCAAGCAGACGGAGGACTATGTGATCAAGGCCCTGGAGTATTACCACCGGTATCAGCTCCGGCAGAAGGAGCGTGACCGATAATGGCTCCAAGGTGTCGTTCTCCTCCCCCTCACACTCCCCCTTATATTGTATTACCAGCTGTACCAGCTGAAAAGAAGCGTAGACACCTGCCAAAATCGGCGGGTGATTCTTTTTGTGAAAGGAAAATGCCATGCGAAAAATTATGAAACGAGGGTTCTGCCTGTTTCTGGTGGCCGTGCTGCTGGCGGGGCTGGTGCCCTGTGCCTTTGCGGATGAAGCGAAGACCTCCGAGGAAGTGGAAGCATCCGAGGCCGCAACGGAGGCAGCGGAAGAAACGACGGCTCCACCGGAAACGGCCGTTCCCTCAGAATCCACCGAACCACCGTCAGAAACCACCGAACCGCCAGAAGCAACGGAAACCACAGAATCGGAAACGGAATGCACAGAACCGGAAGCTGACCCGGTAGAAGATGCCGTTGAGGATGATCGGCTTGCCACCTACGCCTCCACAGTCACCAACGTACTTCTGTTTGACAAGGCAAGCCCCAATTACACCACGGTCCTGAGAAGCCAGGTGTCTGTGACCTACAACCCCAACGGAAGCGATGCCGCAAAAACAGCTTATATCAAAAATCTGGGCTGGCACTTTGCACGGTATAACAATATTCCCTATGAGGACGACCCGCTGTACTGCATACCCTGCTGAAAGAAGCCGCTTTCGAGGGTACTCTGCCTGCGGATACACTGGAACTGCGGGTGGTCAACGGAGAAGCTTTTACTTTGCCCAAGACCGGCTCTGTGGGTTTCGTCCGCATTCCCGCCGCTACCGTTCTTTGCCTGACGCTGTGCGCCACAAATCTCTGGCTGCTCCGTAAAAAAAGAGCAGTAATCCACCAACCGGGGAACCACCCCGGATTTTTTCAACCTCAAATTCAAAATCTTAATTCAGAAAGGACTTTACTATGAAAACCATGAAGAAAATCGTTTGCGCCCTTATGACCCTTGTCCTGCTTCTGTCCAGCGTCCCCGCCGTCTTTGCGGACGAAGCGGACACTAAAACCATTGACCAGGATGCCGCTTGCAGCCTGACCATCTGGAAGTTCGACTACACCAACGCAAAGAAAGACGGCGTGTGGGATGAAGATGCCTTTCCCTCCACCGGCTGGCAGGAAAGCTATGTGGAGAACGCCCTGGTGAACACCAACCGCAAAGGCGACACCGACGGCCAGAACGGCAACGCTCTGGGAAACGGTCAGACCAGCAAGGGCTATGCCATTGCCGGTGTGGAATTTATCTATCTGAAAGCTGCGGACCTTGTGACCTTTGAGAACCAGGGTACGACCCAAGTCCTCTACGGCTTCCACAAGACGGATGCCGCCAACCTGCTGAAAGCCATTGGTCTGGAAAACGGTGCTAACCGGTGCGCCGAGGCGGACAGCCTGGACGCTGACCGCTACTTCTACACCTCTGATACGCTGAACAAGGCCCTGGCCCAGAGTCTGGAAGCCAATTCCACCACGGTGAAGAACGCTCTGGAAACCTTCATCCGTAACGGCGGCACGGCCATGGACCCCACCAATGAGGTCGGCAAGACCTCTGCCAAGAATCTGCCCGTAGGTCTGTATCTGCTGGTGGAAACCAAGGTTCCCGAAATGGTCACTTCCACCACCAACCCGTTCTTCGTGTCCCTGCCCATGACCACCGTCACCGGCAATGACAACTCCGCATCCCAGGATGGCGGCACTGCCTGGAACTACGATGTGGTGGTGTACCCCAAGCAGGAAACCGGCATTCCCACTCTGGAAAAGACCGTCCGGGAGGCCAAGGCCGACACCGGCAAGAATGAAGGCTCCACTTCCATTACCGACGGCTTCGCCCACACCGCTACCGGTTCCGCCGGGGACACCATGGAATACCAGATCGTTTCCACCCTGCCCAAAATCAAAATTCTAACAAACATCAGGAGGTAACTTATGAAAAACATTATCCACAACATCATTCATCCCACCACCCGTCGGACTTCTAATCGTCTGCCCATGCCCGAAAATGTTCGCAAGGGGTTCCGCCGCTACAGCTGTGCTGTGCTCTCCAGCACAATGATCTTGGGTTTGGCCATGCCCGCCTATGCCGCCAACGATCCCCTGACCGTGGTTAACAATCTGAGTACCTTTATCTTCGGCCTGATCCGGGCCGTGGGCCTCATTCTGCTGGGCTGGGGCATTGTCCAGGTCGGCCTTTCCTTGCAGTCCCATGACCCCTCCCAGCGGAGCAACGGATTCCTGACTCTGGCCGGTGGTATCGTCATCACCTTCGCCAAGGAGATTCTGGATTTGATCGTAGGCTGAAAAAAACCATGGGCAGACCCGCGCGGGTCTGCCCCGAATAGGAGGTGAAAACCATTGTCAGACAACTGGGTCGTACAAAACCTGGAAGAAGCCCTGAATGTCTGGAATGACAAGCTCAGTGAGATCTGGCAGCTCATTACCCAGTCTCCCACCAGCTTCAAGGGCGGCACTCTTTGGAATGTGGTATCCAGCATTCACGGGGCCTTGCAGGCCATTGGCTATGCCCTGCTGGTGCTGTTCTTTGTGATCGGTGTGATGAAAACCTGTGGCTCCCTGACAGAGGTCAAACGCCCGGAACACGCATTGCGGCTGTTCGTGCGCTTCGCCCTTGCTAAGGGCGTGATCTCCTACGGCATGGATTTGATGCTGGCACTATTGGACATTGTGCAGGGGGTGATCTCCACCATCATGCAGGCAGCTGGCTTTGGACAGCCCCAGTCCGCTGTGCTGCCGTCTGAAATTGTTTCGGCTATTGAGGACTGCGGATTCTTTGAATCCATCCCGTTGTGGGCCGTCACGCTGATCGGCGGCCTGTTCATCTGGGTGCTGTCTTTTCAGATGATCCTCAGTGTCTACGGGCGCTTTTTCAAAATGTATATGTACACAGCCATTGCCCCCATTCCGCTGTCCACCTTTGCCGGGGAACCCACCCAGAGCATTGGCAAGAGCTTTCTCAAAAGCTACGCCTCCGTCTGCCTGGAAGGAGCAGTCATTGTGCTGGCCTGTGTCATTTTCTCCGCCTTTGCATCCTCACCTCCGGTGGTGGATGCCGGAGCGGCAGCTGCTACTATGGTGTGGAGCTATATCGGAGAGCTGATCTTCAATATGCTGATTCTCGTAGGTTCTGTGAAAATGGCAGACCGGGTCGTGCGGGAGATGATGGGACTATAGTCAGGTCGAAAACTGTCATTTTCAGAATAGTTTTCGACTTGTAAGTTCAAAACTATTGACATTGCATTGCTCCGGGGTATAATAAAAGAAAAGCCATGGAGGTATGCAGCAATGGCGGAACTCGTCAATCGCCCGGAATATCTGAGGCAGCTCATTCAAAATCGAGATGTAGATTTGGTAAAAATTGTCACCGGCATCCGCAGATGCGGCAAATCGTCCCTGCTGGAACTGTACCATCAGTATCTTCTGGAGCAGGACGTCGCGGAAACGCACATTATTCATATGAATCTGGAGTCTCTGCGCTACCGGACGCTTTCCGATTATCTTGCCTTCTATGACTATGTCAGCCAGAGAATTCCGGATAGCGGAAAAACCTATCTGATTTTCGACGAGCTGCAAGCAGTAAGCCACTGGGAAAAGGCTATTGAATCTTTCCGGCTGGATTATGATGTGGATATTTACATCACCGGCTCCAACGCCTATCTGCTGTCCACGGAGTTTTCCACCCTGCTTTCTGGACGTTATGTGGAAATCCGGATGCTGCCCCTGTCCTTCAAGGAGTTCCTGACATTCTACAGCTTTGACCAGTCTGTCCCCCTGGAAGAAAAATTCCAGAAATATTTGCAGTTTGGCGGTATGCCCATTCTACGGGAGTACCAGTTCAATGAAGCCCGAAGCAATCAGGCATTGGAGGGCATCTATTCCACGGTCGTCCTGCGTGATATTTTACAGCGCAATGAGGGTGCCGATCAGGCGATGCTTCAGAAAATCATGCTGTTTCTCTGCTCCAATATTGGCAGTATCAATTCTCCCAGCAGCATTGGAAATGTACTGTACAACGAGGGCGATATTAAAGGACGGAATGTGGCGGGGAAAACTGTTGAGAAGTATATCTCCATGCTCCACAGTGCCTATATTTTCTTTTCTGTTGGCCGCTATGATGTGAAGGGAAAGCAACTGCTGAAAACGCTGGGAAAGAACTATATCATCGACATGGGCTTCCGGAATATGCTGCTGGGCTACCGGGATGCAGATCGGGGGCATATTCTGGAAAACATCGTCTATCTGGAGCTGCTTCGCCGGGACTACCGGGTATATATCGGAAAAGTGGGCGATACCGAAGTGGACTTCGTAGCGGAAAAGCCAGAGGACAAGGTTTACATTCAGGTAACGGAAAGTATGCCTTCCCCGGAAACCCGAGAGCGGGAACTGCGGCCTCTTCAAATGATTCCGGACAATTACGAAAAAATCGTTTTGTCCATGGATCGGGACTTCATCAGATCCTACAATGGGATCAAATCTCTGAATCTGCTGGATTGGCTGCTGGGCGAAAAGTAAGCACCCCACCAGGTCATTGGCAGGTCAAAGCATATCTGCCCACTTTTTATTATACTGTAATACTGGGGAACTTTTTGAACGATATTTCATCAAAAAGTTCCCTAGCCATATTTCAACGCCTTCCAAATCGGGAGGCGTTTTTCTTTTACAAAAAAAGGAGGAAACCATTGAAAGTAAAAATCAACAAAGAGATCCAGTCCTACAGCGAATCCATGTTTTTTGGCCTCTCCATGCGGCAGTGCGGTTTCTCGCTGGCGGCAATGCTGGTTGCCGTAGGGCTATACTTTCTGCTAAAGCCCTATGTGGGCACGGAAACCGTCAGCTGGATGTGTATTCTGGGAGCAGCACCTTTTGCGGCTATGGGATTTATTAACTACCACGGCATGACCGCTGAACAGCTGGCCTGGGCCTGGATTCGTTCGGAACTGCTGGAACCAAAGCGGCTTATTTCGGAACCGGATGATCTCTACTACAAATTGTTGGAGAACACCATCTCCAACCACGAAAAGGAGGCGTATAAGAAATGATGAAATCCATTCGTACTTTGGTGCGACAGGACCGGGAGAAATATGTCATTCCTCGCCGTGTCCAGGACGTGATCCCCATTCAGAAAATCTGGGAGGACGGGATTTTCCTCACCGGTGGACGGTACGCGAAAACCTTCCGCTTCACGGACATCAATTATCAGGTGGCCTCGGAGCCGGACAAGGAGAAGATGTTCCGGGGCTACTCTGCCCTTATCAACAGTCTGGATTGCGGAGCTACCACTAAAATCACCATCTTCAACCATAAGATGAGCCAGATCAACTTTGAAAAGTCCATCCTCATGCCCATGCAGTGGGACGGCCTGGACGACTACCGGGAGGAATACAACCAGATGCTTCTGGACAAGGCCACCAATGGCAACGGCATTGTCCAGGAGAAATTTTTGACAGTTTCTGTCCGCAAAAAGGATGTAGATGCCGCCCGGAGCTTCTTTGCCCGTGTGGAAGCAGACCTGTCCTCTCACTTCGCTGCCCTTGGCTCCACTTGCGGTCCCATGAATGCCATGGAACGGCTGCAAATTCTCCACCGCTTCTACCGCAGGGGAGAAGAAAATGAGTTCCGCTTCTCTCTCCGTGACCCTGCCCGGAAGGGTCACAGCTTCCGGGACTACATCTGCCCGGATTCCATGGAACGGCACAGCGACTATCTCCAGATCGGGAAACGGTACGCCAGGGTACTGTACCTCAAGGACTACGCCAGCTACATTCAGGATGATTTCGTATCCGAGTTGACGGACTTGAACCGGGACATGATGCTCTCCATTGACATGGTACCCATCCCCACAGACGAAGCTGTGCGAGAGGTGGAAAACCGGCTTCTCGGTGTGGAGACAAACATCACCAACTGGCAGCGCCGCCAGAACAGCAACAACAATTTCTCCGCTGTTGTCCCCTATGACATGGAATTGCAGCGGAAGGAAAGCAAGGAGTTTTTGGATGATCTGACCACCCGTGACCAGCGGATGATCTTCGGTATCCTGACCATGGTCATTACCGCGGATACCAAGGAGCAGCTGGATATGGATACGGATGCCGTTCTTTCTACCGCCCGGAAGCGCATGTGCCAGATGGCGGTTCTCAAGTATCAGCAGATGGACGGCTTGAACACAGTCCTGCCCATTGGCACCCGGAAGCTCAACGCCTTCCGCACCCTGACCACGGAAAGCCTTGCGGTGTTCATGCCCTTTAAGGTCCAGGAGATCATGGACAAGGGCGGCATCTACTTTGGAGAAAACGCCATCTCCCACAACCTCATCATGTGCAACAAGGAGAATCTGCTGAACCAGTCCGCATTCCTGCTGGGCGTTCCCGGCTCTGGCAAGTCCTTCTCTGCCAAGGAGCTGATGACCTTCCTGATGCTGAACACCGAGGACGATATTCTGGTCTGCGATCCCGAAGGGGAGTACGCCCCTTTGGTGGAGGCTATGGGGGATATGGGTTCCGTGATCCATGTTTCCGCAGGCGGGCGGGATCGGCTCAACGCCATGTACATGGTGGACGGCTATGGGGAGAACAACCCCATTGTGGTCAAGTCCGAGTTCATCATGTCCCTGATCGAGCAGATCGACAAGAAAGGGGTTGGTCCCCAGCACAAATCCATTATTGACCGGTGCATTACGATGGTTTACCGGAATGAAGCCTATACAGGGACGGTTCCCACCCTCTGCACCCTGCGGGACACCCTGCTGGAACAGCCGGAGCCGGAGGCCAAGCAGATCGCCCTGTCCTTGGAGCTGTACACCACCGGTTCCCTGGACATTTTCGGAAAGCAGAGCAATGTAGACCTGGACAAGCGGGTGGTGGTATTTGACATTCACGGCCTGGGTGCGCAACTGAAGCCCACAGGACTGCTGGTCATTACGGACACCATGCTGAACCGTGTAACCCTGAACTGGAAAAAAGGCAAGCGGACCCATGTATTCATTGACGAATTTCATGTGGTTTTTGAAAATGAGTTCTCCGCTGCCTTCTTCAACTCCGCATGGCGGCAGTTCCGAAAGCGTAACGCATTCCCCACTGCCATCACCCAGAATGTGGAGTACCTGCTGGATTCCGTGCAGGCCAGCACCATGCTTTCTAACTCCGAGTTTATCGTCATGCTGAATCAGGCGGCATCTGACCGGGAGAAGCTGGGCAGGCTCTTGAATATCTCCAATGAGCAGATGAACTACATCACCAATGTGGAAGCCGGTTCCGGCCTTATCAAATACGGCAGTGCTCTCGTGCCTTTCATTAACCGCTTCCCCAAGGACACGAAGCTCTACCAGCTCATGACAACGCGCCCCGGTGAGGGGCGGTTCGCCGGTCAGTCCTGACAGGAGGGTAAGCCATGCCGGAAATCAAGGCGAAACATAAAAGTCAGCCGGTATTGAACACTGCCCAACAGCAAATGCAGCGCGGTTTTGTCCGCGCCAAACAGGAACAAGCAGTTCACCGGCAGTCAGAGCAATCGGAATCCCCCAGCAATTATGCAGAGGAAAAAGTCTCCCGGACGGCAGAGGATACCGTTCGGGATGCAGGGTCATTATTGCAGCATGAAATTCGCTCTGTTCGCCACCGTGACAGCACCCCGAAATCCACAGTGTCCGCGGAAAACGCCGGTCGGCAGGAAGTCGCACGGGAGGTTTTCCAAAATCGTCGGGAAGTACGCGGCAGAGCTACGCAAGATGCTGCCTCCATCCGCACACGGGAGCATGTAACGGACAATTCCGCAGCCGAATCCGGCATCTCTCCCGCACAACAGGCGGCGCGAAAAGCTGCTGCGCAGGACATTATTGGTCGGAAAAAGCAGCAGAAGGAGGAGGAACTGGGATTCGAGCGTACCCACTTCTCCCAACAGGTAGAAGCCACTCAAGCAAGCCCCTGTACTTCAAAAGCATCTGGCACCGTCGTAACTGAATCTGCGCAAGTCTCAAATGGTTTCCATAACACTTCTTTTTCTCCGGGTGATACCCCTAGGAAAAAGGAAATCCCGATCAGGAAGAAATCCGACCTGCCCATTCGTACTAGGAATTCTTCCGTTCCGATCAAGACCTCCGAGAGAGCCGCAAAGAAAGTGTCCGACACAACCGCAAAACATGCTGCCCAGAAAGCCCAAGAGGCCACCACCGCTGCTGCGCAAAAAAGTGTTCATGCCGCAGCCTCCGCTGGACGCCGGGCTGCACTGGCTGCAAAAAAGGCCGCAGAGCTGACGGCCAAGCTGGCACGCTCTGCGGCAGAAGCGGTAAAGGCGCTTTACGCCGCCATTGGCGCAGGCGGTGTTGCGGCTGTTCTTGTGATCGTAATTGTCGTCCTGGTTGGCTGCGGCGCTGCTATCTTTGGAAGTCAGGATGATTCCATGGAAACCCTGCCCCTCAGTGCAGAGGTGGAAGCCTATGAGCCGGTCATCCGCAAATACGCCAAGCAATATGGTATTCCGGATTATGTTCTGCTGATTCAGGCCGTCATGATGCAGGAATCCGGCGGCAGAGGAAATGACCCTATGCAAGCCTCCGAATGCTGGTACAATACCCAGTACCCCAGAACGCCCGGAGGTATCACCAACCCAGAGTATTCCATTGCAGTGGGCATCCAGAATCTTGCGGACTGTTTGCAGACGGCTGGAGCCGAAAGCCCCATTGATCTGGAACATATTCAGCTGGCGCTCCAAGGCTATAACTTTGGCAGCGGTTACACCACATGGGCCTTACAGAAATATGGCGAATACTCCCGTGCCAATGCCGTTGAGTTTTCCATGAAAATGGCAGAACAAATGGGCTGGAACAGCTATGGGGACAAGCAGTATGTCCCCCATGTGCTGCGGTACTACCCAATCGGCAAGGTGTTCTATATCCCGGAAGATGGGGATGCCATTGTAGATGTGGCACTGACCCAGATAGGCAATGTGGGCGGCGAACCCTATTGGAGCTGGTACGGCTTTACCAATCATGTGGAGTGGTGCGCCTGCTTCGTCTCCTGGTGTGCCGACCAATGCGGCTACCTGGACAGCGGAGCCTACCCCAAATTCTCCGGCTGCGTCTTCGGAATGCAATGGTTCCAGCAGCGCGGCCTCTGGCTGGACGGCTCTGCGGAACCGATGCCGGGAATGCTCATTTTCTTCGACTGGGCAACTCAGGACGGTGTGCCAGATCATGTTGGGATTGTGGAGCGGGTAGAAAATAACGTAGTCTATACGGTAGAGGGCAATTCCAGGGATATGTGTAGACAGGACCAGTATTCTCTGGGAAGCAGCGTCATTCTGGGGTATGGGGCGCCCGCAAGTGTCTGAACGCCTGAATGAGGAAATCTAATTTGAGAATTGGGTTTTCGATATATAAAGTGGCATCTGTATGTTAAGAATAGCATGGCATTAATGAATGCTCACCGCAAGCCTATTTTACTCGCTGAACAATATTGCGGAGGCCAACTGCACGATATAATAGGCTTGCGGTTTGCTAACCGATGACTTGTGGGTCTTACATTCTTCGACTGACACATGAATCAAAGATTTCCGTTGTAAAAAATGGGGCAGAACTCTTAAAGAATTCTGCTCCATTTTGCATAAAGAGTCGATTATTTAAGGCAACACCGCGCAACTGCTGAAATCTGACAAATATCTACTGCTTCGGCAAAGGAGCTTGGTGTTCCCCCCTATTTTTGCTCGCATGAGCGCACTAACTCAAGCTGCCAGGCAGAGCCTGTCAGCCAGAATCAGATTCGCTAGAGCGAACATGATATTGAATTTGGCCTTCTGCTTTTCAAGGCCTCGGTATCGTGTCTTTCGGAAGCGCAGATGCTTCTTTACGACCCCGAATACGTGTTCCACTTTTGCTCGTACAGATGACTTCGCGTGTTCCGCCTCTTTGACGGCTGCCTGTTCTTCTTTACTCAGTTTCTTTATCTGGGACGGACGGAGGTTGATCTTGTACCGGATTTTTCGGCCGGATTTGTTTTCCACGACGGCATCCTCGCGCTTTCCAGCGCCGAGATAGCCGCTGTCACCGTAGACTTCATCCTCGTCTCCGGTCAGCAGCCTGGATGCTTCGGTCACATCGTGGACATTTGCCGCCGTTGCCTCCATCGTATGCACCAATCCGCTGTCCTTGTCCACGCCGATATGCGCTTTGTAGCCGAAGTGCCATGTGTTGCCCTTTTTCACCTGATGCGCCTCAGGATCGCGCTTCTTTTCCTTGTTTTTGGTGGAAGACGGAGCGGCGATAATGGTGGAGTCCACAATCGTCCCCTTTTTCAGTATCAGTCCCCGCTGTGTGAGCAGGCCAACCACCTGAGCGAACAGCTTTTCCTGCAGTTCGTTCCTGATAAGAAGATTGCGAAAGCGTCCCAGGGTATCTCCGTCCGGAACCTGATTGCTGGAATCCACACCCCAGAAATCCGAAAAAGCGCGGCTGTCGATTGCCTCCGCTACCGTTGCCTCATCGCTGAGATCGTACAGGTTCTGCAGCAGGTACAGCCGAAGCATGATTTCCAGCGGGTAAGGTTTGTTGCCGCGCTCTCCTTTGTAGTAGCACGGCTGAATCAGCTTAAGCCATTCCTTCCACGGGACAATCCGTTCGATCTGTGCGAGAAATTCTTTTTTCTTCGTCCGTACCTGTGCCAGTTCGTCACTGAATACGGAGATCGTCATCTGTTTATCAATGGGTTTATTATATCACATCGCGGCGCTTCTGGCAATTTTTTGTGCGGTGTTGCCTTAAATCTTGTATTAAGCAAGCCCAAACTGCTGAAATTTCTCATTCTAAAATAGTGTGCCAATTTATCAGATCCCGAAAGGGACGGAGCTTCGTGGATTTTAAGCTGCGCCCACTCACGGAAAATTCGTTCTTTTGGCTAGTCGTCCAGCCTTGAACATTGGCAGGCATTTGTGTGATTTACTTGATTACATTTGCAAGCATTTCTTCCGTTATATGATCTACTCGATACAAGCAGAAGTATCTTCTCTCGTATGCTGACCACATAGGATCATTATCGTGTCCATCCCGCGCACATAAAATTGCTTCATCAAACAAAATATGGCATTTACGATAAGTTGTAGAAATATCCCGTGGGTTTGTCACAAAATTGACGATTGTGCAAAACAAAGAGATAACCGAATATAAGAAAATCCTTTTGGTATCTTGCCCAGCTGTTGGATATGCACACAAATAGATCACAACAATTGTCGAAAAAATAGAGCAAAGTGTAAGCCAATAAAATGCGGCAAGGAACCAAATACTTGAACGGATGTATTTTCTATTTATCCGGATATAATAGTCTATAATAATATCGTTTGTGTTTGCCCTCATGCTCCCCGCCAAACATGAAGAGATGATTGCAAGAACAAGCAATACAGCAGAGAAGGCAATTCCAATCCAATCGTAGAATAACATAGTAACATACCCTTTCTATGTTTTCTTTATTAAAGCAAGGGAGAATGCAGTAATTTACATACCCATTGATAGAATATCTTCTACTTTGGAAAAACTCGCAGAGAACTATCCATTTGAGTCCAAGATAGATCCTCTGCGAGTATAAGCTGTTGATACCCTAACTTGTAGATTTAGCCCTTTTTCTGTTCGGTGGTTTTCACTGGCCGCACCGGCTGGTAGAGAAGAGTGTGGCATCTAGGCGGCCATTCACCTCGTTCACCGTCGACAAGATTCTTGGCAACCCTTTTTACAACAGCGTCAACTGTCACATGCTTCTTTTTGACCATAATGATTCCTCCAATTTTTGATATATGCCATACACAGCAATGCTGCGTCCAGCGCAAGCCCAAGTATTAGCCCGTTACATAATTCTGTCAGCTTCAAATAATGGCATCCAAATATAATACACAACAAACACACAAGCCGCTTGCGCGCACATTGCTTCATAGCCAAAACCTCTTCTTTGGACAATTGCATGTTGGGATGATTAAATGGTGCTAAGTACCAAATCACACACAATGCGGAAGGTATTACCAAAAGCGGCCACTTGGCGCTGCCCAGTATAATGGGGATGCACCTCAGCCACAGGGCCTCTAAGATGAGGGAATAAACAAAGCATTTTAACGGCGTTGAAACATGCAGGCCGTTCGTTACACTTCGCAGATAGTAGAACGCTCCAAGGAAACCGATTGCAGTCCATAGATTTGCCGCAAGAATTCCAAATAGCAGCATGGGGATAAGGGATGCATAATTCAGGATTACCTTTTCTAATGAGTAAACAAGGACTGGCATATCCTCCGCAGGGACAAGCTCATACTTTTGTACGAAACGTTCTAATGCTTTGTGCAACACATATCCCCTCTTTCCAGAGATATTTTAGAATACTGACTCAGTTATTTCACTTATTTTGACACGAACCGACAAAAAGTCGTCACGAACACGTAAAAATGCTGTCTCTTTACGAGACAGCATTCACATTAAACTATTCCTTGGGAATCTCAGCCGTAAAGCGAAACCAGCCGGCCTCATACCGAATAGAATACTCAGCATGTAATTGCGTGAGAATATCGCGTACATTTAACAGTCCATAGCCGTGAGCAGGCTCTTTCTTCGTGGATGGGATGTGCCCATTCACAATTTTGACCGGTTTGGATGTATTTGCAATGCTTAAAGTGATGGGGTTACCGTCCAGCATTGTGAAAAAGATTTGCTTTGCTCCATCGTTTGCTTTACATGCCTCTATTGCATTGTCTAATAGATTGGAAAGAAGAATGGCCAAGTCTTGTGTAGACAGCGGTATATTGGAGAGGTCATTGACTTTAACCTGCATATCTACCGATTCCTGCTGGGCAGTCTGGAATTTCTGATTTAGGATGACATCAATAATTGGATTGTGGGAATTAATCGCAAAGATCCTTGCAGATTCCTGTTCTTGTAGTTGCCGAATATAGGCTTCGGCATCATCAATTCGCATCTGCCCCAGCAGACCGTCTAAAACTTCCAGATGGTGTAGGAATTCATGAGTCGCTTTGCGTTGCTTGCGATAATTTTGTTCAAGGGCAGATATACTTTCGGATTGAAGTTCCATCTGCTGTGTCATGAGCGCTGTGCGGTGATTTGCCTGAACACTTTTCTCCAATTGAAAGATTAGATACACAATTCCAATATTGCCTGCCGCAATGGCTATACCAAGTTCCAAAGCTACATATGGAGCTTCTTTTACCAAGGATACAGAGCCAAAGAGTATCATCAAAATCAAAATACTAACTGCAGGGAACAGCATTGCTAAGCAGACCCACCGTAGATGGATGGGAGTTCCTCGAAATTGTCGGGAAATCTTGTTGAAAAGGAACGCAACAAATGCTTCAATTGCCTTGCTTGCTGTTGCTGTAGATATGTACAAAAATGCATGGTTCGGCAGCTCTGCAATTTGAATACCCGCAAAGAAGCAAACGTATCCACTGGCAATTGTATCCGTGATAAACGACAACCCCAAAAAGTAGACCAGGCTAATCATAGCGTAGGCAATATTTACGTGAAAGCAACCACAAATTAATAGCATCCATACAGGAATGCTTAAATAAGACAGCGGTATATTGCCAGTGTAGAAATTAGATATTCCAAAGCACCAACAAAAAGACAGTGAGAAAACCAGCGCAACAATCCGCTTATTTTCTCTTGGTTTAAGCATACTGTCACTAACAATAAACAAACAGAGCAGTTCCAAGAAAGTCCAAACTGCGTTGATAAGCTCAATCATTCAGAATTTTTCCCTTCCAGAATAAATACTGCTCCTTTTGTTCCGAATACCGGGCAGGACTTGCATTCAGCACAGTTCCATTGTCTAGGAGAACGCTCTGACACTGATACTTCTGTATATGCATAACATTTACCAAAAAACTTTTATGTACGCGCAGGAAGCCTTTTGGCGTTAGCTCTCTCTCAAGTTTTCCAATTGATGCATAGAATTGGTAGCACTTTTCCTTTTGGCTCTTTGGCGGAACCAGATGCACATAAACAGTATGTTGATTTGACTCGATATACAGAATATCCTTCAGTGCATAGCTGACGATTTCCCCATTATTCTGTAATTTAACGGTTTCACCTTCATTTTTTAGTAAAGAAACTGCCTCGTTAAGATAGCCATGGAGCTTTTCTCGAATATCCTTTTTCATAACATAGCGGAAGGCACGAACCTCATAGCCCTCCGGTGCGTATTCTATAAAGTTTGTAGCGAAAATAATTACAGCGTCCTTTTTGATTTCCCGAAGCTTTTTGGCAATATCGATCCCGCAATACTGTCGCTTGGAGAAGTCAATGTCCAGAATCGCAATATCACATTGTTTCATAATATACTCACTGATATCTTCAAACGCAGTAAAAGCAAATATTTTGAACTTAATCTGCATATTGGACAAGATGTACGTGGTCTGCTCTTTTATCCTTTCGAGGGTATCAGCGTCGTCATCGCATAGAATCAAATGATACATATCATTCACCCATTTTGTCTGTTTTTTGTGTCGTTTTATTGTGAATTGTTCATCCATAATAATTAGTCGCTCCCACTAACGCAATGGCAATTTATATATACCATTATAATTATGCTTTGCAAAAAGTAAAGCCCATAATTATTAGACTTTCTCGTGGTAATATAACAGAAATTGAAGGACAGGGGTTTTAGCCATGCAGGATTTGGGGGAACGATTAAAAGCCCTCCGAAAAAGTCGCGGATTAACACAGAAGCAGTTAGGAGAACAAATCCATAAAAGCAAGGCTGCAATCGGGAGCTATGAACAGGGGGTTCAGATTCCTCCGACCGATGTTCTGATTTCCCTGGCCAAGCTATATCACTTATCGCTGGACGATTTGGTAGGCTTAAATGAACCTCAGCCTAATGACTCAACTGCCTTATCCTCTCAGCAGCAGGACTTAATCAACGATCTCATAACGATTTTGAATGCGGACAATATGTCGGCCGAAAAATTGCGCCAAGCGCAATTAACGTTCATTGGAAACTTGACCCGGATGTTCCTAGAATAGGACTTTTTGATGAAAGTGCATCCGGCAAGCGCAGGTATACTCTTCCAACCCAGCAGCGCAAAATCCTCAAACAACCGACAGTACTGTTTTCTAAGAAAAAGCTGTGGACATCATGACCGGTGTCCACAGCTTTTTCTTATTTTGTGACGATTTTTTATCGACTTATGCCAATATAATGGAATTTCAAATAAAGGCATGCTATTCTCGCAACGAGAAGCGTAATTCATAAAAACTAAGTGAGGGGTATTTTACAACGAGTTTCGGCTTTGAGATGGAAATAGGCGCGGTTGGCAATCGCGTCTGTAACCATAACTTTGTTGTAGGAGGTGAGAGTATGAGTAAGAACACGAAGCGGTTGCAGATTCGCCGTATTCACGTAGCCGCTCATGGTGGCTAACTCCATGTATTCGCGCATATTGAATAGCACAAAAAGCCAGCGGCCGTTATAGCTTTGATTTTTTTGTGCGATCTAGGTGCATTCTGTCCTCTCCGGAGAGAAGTGTTTTGTACCTACCGCTTTGCGCAGATCTCTGCGCAAAGCGGATATGCGGAGATTCCGCATCAGTAGATTGAATATCTTTATGCGAATCTCTCTGACTAGCTTGTTGTTTCCCGGAGGTGCCTGTGCAGATAAAACCATCTGGCATTGGCATAATTGTATGTAATATATCTATCTTATTCAATATTAACAAGGGAACTCTTTGTAACCATAATAGACACGATAAAGAAAGGGATAACTATGTTGGGTCGTTTTGTTGTTCGCCAGGAAGCCTTCGGTGGAATAATCTATGATACAGAACATTTTTGCTTCTATGCTGTTGATGACGAAGGGATTAAAATTATACAAGAAATAAGCGTTAGTGGATTGGACGAAGCAAGGAAAAGATATGCTAACGACCACGAGGTATTATCCTATATAAACAATTTAGAATCCATTGGTTTTAATTCAGCGGTTTATTCCGAACTAAAAGTTAAACATAATCCAACTGTCTCCAATTCATTAACAGCTCCAGTAAAAGCATATCTTACAGTAACAGACAGGTGTAACCTGAGGTGTAAGCATTGTTTTGGTGCTTTTGGCGTTGGCAATGAAATGTCACTGCAGCAGGTTGAATATGTTCTCGATCAGCTTGAAGAGGCCGGAGTGTGTGAAATAGGCCTGACTGGTGGAGAACCTTTCTACCACCCTGAGATTTACACGATTATTACAATGATAGTAGAGCGTGGATTTACGTTGCAGACTACCACAAATGGAACACTTATTAATCAGGAATTCATTGACACGTTTCAAAAATACGGCAAAAAATGCTTCAGACTAAGCTTATCCTTCGATGGGATTCCCGAACTCCACGACTCAATTCGAGGACGAGGCTCATTTGAGAAAGCCATGAGTAGTGCAAGACTATTAAAGAAAAACGGAATTGAATTTGCTTTCAACACGGTAATAAATGCAAGAAATATCAAATCCCTAAATGAATTTTTGCAAATAATGTTTGATGAGGGCATATATTCCGGATCTTTTAATATTATTCAACCTGTTGGTCGCGCGAAGAATAATGCAGAGCTGCTTTTTTCAAGGGAACCTTCTGTTATGTGTCAGCAAGTTCAGTTCGTGAAGAACTGTATTCACAGATTCGCAGAAATGACAGGGAAATCACAATATATGTACGGCTTGTCCATCCAACCGGATGGCTCTGAAACATATGGGGATATGGGATTTCTCGCGGAAATCGGGCTTAAAGGATGCGCAGCAGGAGCCAACATTGTTACGATATGTTCAGACGGAAGACTGTTGCCATGCATTTTCATTGAAGAATTTCTTTGTGAAGAGGGAATGGAATTTGAGTCTATATTTGATAAGCCACTGCTTGAAATTTGGGACACAAGCAAACCGTTTACCTATATGCGAAATCGCGATGTAGATAACCAATGCAAAAAATGTGAATTCTACCAAAAGCAATGTACAAGTGTATGTCCAGCAATGTCAACATACTATTATGGAAATTCAAGCACCCCCATGCCGTACTGTCAGCACAATATATCACGCTATTTGAACAAACAGCCCGATATTGAAAGGTGAGCAGCTGTGATTTGTGTAGATGAAATCAGCAAAACATATGCGATTCGGAGCTTAAAGAAAGGAAAATTCCTATCCTATGAGAAGAAGGTCATACCTGCTCTGCAAAATGTTTCGTTTTCCATCGCCGACGGCGAGAGTGTCGGATATGTAGGGCTGAATGGGTCCGGGAAATCCACGACGATCAAGCTGCTGGCAGGTATCCTTTGCCCTGACAGCGGTCAGATAAGGATCAACGGCAAGGACCCTTTCCGCGACAAATCGCTCTGCTATGAAATCGGAGCTGTGTTTGGCCAGAAGCAGCAGCTATGGATGGACCTTCCCGTGGGAGATTCCTTCGAGATGCTTCGCAGCATATATCATGTTTCCAAATCGGATTATACATACCGGATGAAGATGATAGATGACTTCCTGGATTTCTCCCCATTGCTGACCTTTCCGGCAAGAAAACTCAGCCTTGGGCAGCGGATGAGATGCGAGTTTGCGGCCAGTTTGCTGCATTTACCGAAAATTCTATTGTTGGACGAACCAACAATCGGTGTAGATATTCATGTCAGGCAGCAAATTCTTGCGTTGCTGCGCTACCTACGTAAAGAGTACGGCATTACGATATTCCTTACAACGCATAATCTGTCGGACATCGAAGAAATATGCGACAGGATTATTTTGCTAAACCGTGGACAGATCTTTTATGACGGAGCCAGGGATGGAATTGTACAATTAACCGGTCAGTCGGATAAAATTGTGTTTGATTTGGAAAAGCCCATTGACGCGCCTACGCTTAACAAGCTCAACGCAAGCGGATTCTGTTTTACGGTAAATGAAGACGGCGAATTAAGCGCGATCTATCCCCGATCTCAGCCAAATACAGCAATTGGAATTATGAATGTCGCAAAAGAAATTGTATCAATCAAGAGCCTTACCATAGAGGAATGCAAGCTGGAGAATGTTGTCAATGAACTATGTAGCACAGGTTTTAAGCAGCGTTAGAAATAAATTCACGAAATATAAATCGGTATTCTGCGCAAATGTAAAAGCCCAGTTAGCGTATAGGGGCATTGTACTCGAGATAGCTTTTTATTATATCATGGAGTGTGTTCTTCTAGTGTTCTTGTGGAGAGCAATTTATTCTGGGAATCACACCTTATACGGAAGAACATTGGCACAGATGAAGGGGTATCTTTTAGCCAGCAGCGCTTTCTCATCAATCTATTCCTACCCAAGTATCCACTTTCTATCCCTGGATATCCGCAACGGAGAAATCGCATACACATTATCCAGACCGATCGACTTTCAGGCACAATTTATTTTCAAAAATCTGGGGCGTACCGTTTCCTCAATGCTTGTGATTGCGCCGTTTTACATTCTCCTTTCCCTTGCTTTTGGGGCGACTCCCTCCGGGAATGCCTTTTTCACCGTTTCTTCCCTGGCTATGGGTATTCTTTTGTGTATTAGTTTTGACTTTTGCCTTGGCGTGCTGTGTTTCTGGACGGAAAACAGCTGGGGTGTATCCCTCGCGAGGCAAATAGCACTTCAGTACTTATCGGGTGCTTTCGTGCCGCTGGATTGTTTCCCGCCTCAGATAGCGAAGATCCTTCGGGATTACTTCCCATTCAGTGGCATTGTCTACTTTCCGGTACAATTTGCTACACAGCGATTTTCCATGACATATTTTCTGGACAGGATGAAATTTCAAGCGGCATGGTGTCTGATGTTTCTTGTTTTCGGAAGGCTTTTATATCTGCTTGCCCGGAGAATAACGACAGTGAATGGCGGCTAATATGATCTATCAATATATCAAGTTTAACATAAAGAGAATTTTACAGTACAGAGCGGATTTTGTGATTGGCGTAGTGCCGCACATGATCGGCCAGATTGCCAATCTGTCGTTCTTTAAGATCATCCTCGGACGGGTTGCCAGCATACAGGGGTGGGAAATGGACGAGCTTTTGCTGCTTTACGGCTTTTCTGCCCTCGTCTATGGAGTGTATTCCCTGCTGTTCGGCAATTTCCGGGATCTGAAAAGCTACTTGTTTCAGGGACAATTCGACATTATGCGGATTCGCCCGACCAATCTCATCGCCCATATCATGGTAATGTCCTTTCGGTCTGAGGCCATCGAACAGATACTTTTTGGAATCGCACTTATCGCGTATGCCGGTGCCAGAATGTGCTTGGAAATAGACATGATCCATCTTTTGGCGGCTCTGTATTTCGTGGTGTGTGCGGTGACGATTCTCGGAGGTCTTGCCCTTCTTTCTTCCTCATTTCTGTTTATCACCCAGGGAACATTTACGCCGATCGGAGTCATCTCAGAGCTGCGGGAGTATACCAAGTACCCCATCGACATTTTTGGAAGCGTGATGCAATTTGTTTTTTCATGGGTCATCCCGATAGGATATGTCAGTTATTATCCGTCTATCTTCCTGCTGGGATATCCGTCTGCCTCGTATTTTTACGCAGGATTTGTGGCAACGATGTCCTTCCTCATCGGATATGCCGCCTTTCACTACGGCCTGCGTTATTTCAATGGCGTTTCGGCCTGAGTTTTTGCGATAACAGATGAACAACAGGAAAACCTAAATTTAGCATTTTAAGGTAAGCGTTGTATTCGTTGCCTGTTCTGCCTTTCTAACGCGGGGGGAAATCCTTTAGGAAAAGCAAAGTACCAGCAGAGAATGGGAGACGCTTCTGATGGTGGGGCTAACGATTCACGATGTAAAGAAGACCATTCCGTTAAGATTCCTGATTATGGACGCAATTATCATGTGCGGTGTCATAATTGTCGTCGCCGTAAATTGCGGTTTTGATGTCATAGTGGTCGTTTCAGAGCTGATCTGTATTTTGGTACACTATTGCGTGTGCTTGCGCTGATTGTTTGACAACGGTTCGACAAAACCACATAAATTGAAGAGATTCTAAAAAGTGAGCCTGCATTCCCAATTCAGTGAGTTGGTAATGCAGGCTTATTTCTGCTTTCAGGGGTAATCTCAAAGACTTGGTTTGAGAGATTTTATTCCAAGGTGATGGAGAGAACGCATGGAAGAAAGAAAAGCGAATTGCAACCTGACGGCGACGGCATACATTGCTCAAAATGGGCTTAGCCAATATGTCCTTTAATAGGCTCATCAGTAACGAGCATTGACATGTCACTTTGTTAAATGGCAGTGGCTAGCCTATAAAGCAAAATATCCGTAATCTCCGATTTTTTGACCCAAATCAAAAAATCAAAGGAGATTACAGATGAAAAGAATTTACTTAGTAAAGAAAGATGAACGTCTTCCGGCTGCGGAAGATAACTGGATAGAAATGAACGCCCACCAATTTGCGCAGTTCTTAAAAACCGATACGGGACGAAAGCGCAAAAACAGGTTCCTTCAGCTAGATGCTACATTTGAAGAAGGCGATGCCCTGTTTTACGAATGCTCCGAAGATGAATATCCGGTGTGGAAAAGAGAGCGGGAAAGTAATCTATACAAGAACCGCAGGCAACGGGAGAGTGGATACTCCATTATTTCATACATAGCAATGACGGAAGATGGAGAAACGATGGAGGGAGAGAACGTACTTCCTGATGCGAACATTGATATTGAAGGAGATTTGATTATGCGCTCCGAGATTGAACGCTTGATTCAGGCTGTTGCGCAACTGACGGATGATGACCAGAACATAATCCGCCAGTTTTTCTTAACCCAAGAACCGATATCCGAGCTGGAATACAGTAAGATAAATGGGATTTCGCAACAAGCTGCCCATAAGAGAAAGAAAGCTGTATTGAAGAAGCTGAAGGAAATACTGTGCGAGTAATCCCGCACGGGACGGCTCCGTGAGGAGCCGTCCCGAAAGAAACTATCTACCGGAAGCAGACAGCCTGTTACGTGGATGCCTACAAGTGAGGATGTCGCGCTGTTTTTTAAGCGTTACATGTGTGTAAATCTGCGTCGTTGTGACGGAACTATGTCCAAGGAGCTGCTGAATATAACGCAAATCAACATCTTCTTCCAACAAAAATGTGGCAAATGAATGGCGAAACATATGTGGTGTGATATGAAGAGAAATACCGGACTGGTTGCAGTATTTCTTTATCATACAGCGAACAGACTGATCAGACAGAGGATTGCCGAGCCGATTTAGAAAGAAATGGTTTACGGTTTGGATATCGGCACTCCAGTAGTGCGTGTAGTTGCGCAACGCATGAAGAACGTTTTGGTGCCCAATTTGGATCAGCCGTTCTTTGGCACCTTTTCCGTATATTTTAATAGAACCTTCTTGCAGCCCAACATCATTGGGCTGCAGGGAACACAATTCAGATATCCGAATGCCTGTCGCGAACAAGAGTTCTAGAATTGCAACATCTCGGACAACTGCACGATAAGCATAGGTTCTCTTGTTGTAGATCGACTGAAGGCTGTAAACATGCCTTAAAAGCTGGTCGATAGTCGCTAAAGGGATAGTCCTTGGGAGTAGGGATGGTTCACGGAGTCTGATCCGCATATGTGAAAAAGGGTCGTCAGCAAGTTCTCCTTCAAATGTAAGGTAGGTAAAAAATGCTTTCAGGCTTGCCATTTTACGTTTCACGCTTCTCACTGCATAGTCAGTATGGAGCCATGCTATATAATCCTGAATATTTTCTTTGGAGAATGGATCTGCCTGCGACGAGGAAAAACGTATAAATTGGTTAATATCCCTCCTATATGCCTTGAGTGTATGCGTGTTGAGTGCTTTTTCGAACTGGCAATGGCACATGTAGGAGGTCAATAGTATTCCCAGCTTTTCTTCTTTCATAAGATGTGTCCTTTCCTTAGTTTAGGAAAACATTATATCACATGATATCACATGGAAACCGATGGATTAAGTGTAAAAATAATTGATTTATTTATAGAAAATGTTGCATTTTAAACAAATAAGGTGTAAAATATGTGTAGTTAATAAAGGATAATTCCTTATTATCATTTGCTGGATCAATTGGTCTGTATATATTCCTACGCTATTTTTTAAGGCATTAATGCCACACGGAGGCTGCAATATGACGATTGATACTACCTTCAAAAAGATTCAGAAAATAGTAGGTGATGTACCTGTTATTTTAGCAGGCACTGGTGCCTCTATTCCTCATGGTATCCCAGGTATGCCTCGATTGGCATGTTATCTCCAGAAAGAATTATGCGCAAAGTATGTTTCTGATGCCTCCTGGGTTGTAATCTCGTCCCGATTGGACGATGGCATTGACCTTGAGTCGGCACTTACTAAGGTCACTCCCGAACCCAGTGAAAACCTAATTAAGGATATTACAACTGTCACATGGAAGTTTATTACGGAATTTGATCTGCAATGTTTCTATAAGTTGTTATTGACTGGGGAAACAATTCCTTTATCGAAATTATTCCGTACTCTTGCACAATCCAGCAAACGCAATATAAACATCATTACTACAAATTATGATCGCTTAATTGAATATGCATGTGACCAAGCAAAATTAGAAATTGATGATCGTTTTTGTGGACACTATAGCAGATGGACATCTTCTTTTTCGCCCAAAACACAAAATATTGTTAATTTACTCAAGGTACATGGTTCTTTGGATTACTTTAAAGATTCCAACGGAACCGTTTGCTCAATACCTATGCAGGTAACTGTTCCTGCTGGTTTTGTCCCAGATATAGTTCCTCCTGGATCAAATAAATATCGTACCGTTCTTCAAGGCGTCCATCGCGATTTTTTACATCAAGCCGGCAATTTCATTAAAGCTGCCACTGGTTTTCTGTGTATTGGATATGGCTTCAATGATGAGCAAATTCAGGCAAACATGCTCGAAGAAATCAAATTAGGAAAGCCTGTAATCGTTGTAACAAAGTCCATTTCAGACTCAGCAGCATCCTTGCTTCGGAATTCTAGTAATAACTATGTTATTATTCAAGAAGCAACTGATAAGGTACATAAGACTGAATTTATTGTAAATGGTGAGTATGTTTATACCACTGAAAAATACTGGTCAATTGATGGTTTCATGAATATCATCTCTTAGGAGGACTTATGGCTATCTTTAATCTGGATAATGAACAGCCCTTTGGCACCGTACAATCCGTAGATACCGCAAGTATCGTTATCTCCGTAACAGTTTCTGAGTTGCTTTCAAAATTACAGGTAAACCATTTAATTGTTGTTCGATCTCCTAAAGTTGGATAGTGTCTAATTGGCTTGGTTACAAAAATTATGCGTAAATATGGTGACATTGAGGATATTGCCGAAGGAGAAGATATTTCTTCCTCGGATATTGTTAAGGTCACTCTGATTGGAACACTAATTGACCGATTGGGAATCCGCAGTAACGTATTCAAGCGCACCTTGGAATCCGTTCCCGAAATTGATGCCGACTGCTACATAATGAAAGAGGAAATGTTGACTACGTTCATGTCCGTTATTTCCCAGGAAGGCGCTGACGCTCAATATCCCTTGTGCATTGGCTCCTATGCAATCAGCGATGAAGCTAAAGCTTGGATTGATGGGAATAAGCTTTTTCAGCGCCACGCCGTAATAACTGGTAGCACAGGCTCCGGCAAATCATATACCGTCGCTGTCTTGGCAGAGCAAATAGCCGTCCTCCCTTCTGCCAACGCAGTTATCTTTGACGTTCATGGAGAATATTCGACGTTGGCTCACCCAAACATCAAACATTATCGTGTTGCTGGTCCCGCTGACAGAGCTGGAAATAATATTTTATTTCTTCCGTATTGGTTACTCTCCTATGATGAGATGCTTTCGTTAGTGCTTGATCGAAGCGATAGCAATGCACCGAATCAGGCCATGCTGTTTAATAAGTATGTCGTAAAAGGAAAGCAGGAATTACTTCACGAAATTGGACAGGACACTCTGGCTGAAACTATAACAGTAGACAGCCCCATTCCTTTCTCCATGGAAAAACTTATTTTAGAACTGCAAGCACTTGATGTTGAGGAGGTTGCAGGTGCACGTGCCAATACTACAAAGCATGGAGATTACTTTGGTAAACTAACCAGATTTGTTCAGCGCCTTGATGCCAAGATTAGAGACAAGCGTCTCAATTTCATGTTTTCTACTGATGAAACTCTTCTCAAGTATGAATATTTAAACGAACTATGTAAAACTATTCTTTTACCCGCAAGTGATGGCGGTGGCGTAAAAGTAATTGATTTTTCTGAAGTACCATCAGATATTCTGCCACTCATCATCTCATTGGTTGCTCGGCTTATATTTACGGTACAGCAATGGACCGACAGAGACAAAATTCACCCTATTGCAATTTTTTGTGACGAGGCGCATCTATACTTGCCGCAAAATGTGCAAAAGTCTTCCGATCAAGCCAGCGTTGACAATTTTGAGCGAATTGCTAAAGAAGGAAGAAAATACGGAGTGGGTCTCATTGTTGTTACCCAGCGGCCTTCTGAAGTAAGTCGAACAATTCTGAGTCAGAGCGGTAATTTTATTGCCATGAGATTAACCAATGTTGAAGATCAAGCTATTATAAAAAAACTATTACCTGATAGTTTAGGCAATTTTGCCGATCTACTCCCTGTTCTTGATGTCGGAGAGACCCTTGTTGTTGGTGACGCAAGTCTGCTCCCCAGCCGCATTATGGTTTCTGAGCCTAGCAATAAGCCTAGAAGTGATACTGTAAAATTTTGGACACAATGGTCTAAAGATGCTGTTCCCTCAACACTTGATGATGCAGTTGATGCAATGCGGAGGCAAGCTAAAAATTAATTTTGGCTATTTTAAGGAACTTGCAGAAAAATTTCTTTTAAATACCGCCCGCATTTATGATATAATTGTTCATAAGGAGCCAGTTGTTTGGACGAAGTAATAACTGCGTTGGTAATAACAGCGGCAACGATGGTAATTTACTAGCGGGAGCCTGTATGCTACATGGGTCCAAAATAATATGATACATGTAGAGCCACGTCACCTAAATCAAGATATTTTATATTCAGAAATTGCTGACAAAAAGAATGGATAAAAGCAGGCAATGGTATTTGACATGCATCAAACTAACACACTTTATAGATAGGATTTTGCTCATGCAGCAAAAGGAGGAGACTTTCGATTTCCAACGGCTTGACTGAGGACAGTAGACGTTCTCCAAACTGCACCTTTAATCGTCTCAGCGTATATCGGTAGCCATCCTGTGTTGTTAGCGAGATGTTTTTTCGGCGGCGGGAGAACCAAATATCTGCCCATTCACCAAATGCCGTACATCCTTGTGTGACAAGAAGCACAGGCTTTTTAGTGACTTTCATGCATTTGGTTATCGGGTGTACTTTTGTTTCTTTATCGCCCTTCAAAGTTTCAAATTTGACATGAAGTTTGTACGAATTCACATCCACAAAAAATGTGGGACTTCAATTCCGCAGAAAAGGAATTGAAGTCCCACAGCACAGAAAAGATTTTACGTTACGATTATTTCACATTTCAAAGCATCCAATTTACCCAAAGCGTCAAAATTCGGGGTACACAGCACCGTTAGCTATCATTTGATTTTAATCTTTATCTGTGATGACTGGTTTGGGATTGACTGGTAAGGCGGTGTAGGAGCAGCTGTCCAGAATTGGTCGAAGTTGAAGTGATGTTCCTTAAGCTTGGCCGCAAGATTTGTTACACGAAGAAGGTCGGATTTGAAGTCGCGCCTAGATTTGCTGTTCAGGAGGTCTTCAATTCTTCCGATGTCACAACTGCGCAGGATTTCTTCCTCCAGATTGGCAACCTGGGGGATTGTAACAACATTTGCAACAACACTGCACGAATTCAATTTCGTAACATTCCTGTTGAGGATGTCAACGCTACCTGCATCCACATCAAAAACAAGAACCACGGTTGTTCCAGGGGAGAGCGCCCTAAGCCGAAGATCGGTTATTTCTTCTGTCACAACATTCAACACTTGCACTTTTCCGGGCTTGATGAGCCCCATCTCAGTTTTTAACGTGTCAATGACCTTCTTGTCGTCCTCTCCCTCAACATAATACTGGATGATGTTTTTTCTCATGGTTGCCACCTCCCGCTTTACAGATCAGCAATCGCATAGATGAGATCCACGGCAGGGGCGCAGGAGAACAGATCATTCTCAACCGCATTTTTTAAGGAGTCTGTGTTTCGTTTAATCAACGAGGAGGCATCAATGCTCTCAATAGGGCGCTCGGTATTAGAGGCATTCTTGCGAAGGAAAGTAAAAGAGTGCTTCGGCAGATTCATGTCAAGAATATCTGCGTTATGAGATGTAAAGAACAATTGACCATTCGGACGCAACAATTCGATCATAAGGGACAGCGTTGCTTTTTCTACATCACTGTGAATGTAGGAAAATTTTTCATCGCAGTAACAGAAGCGCACCTGCCCCTGCATCAGGGAGGAAATAACTTGGGCTACCTCGACCCCCGCTTTGGTGCCGCTAGAAAGAACAGATGTGGTGAATAGCACACCATCTTGCAATACGAGGTCTCGATCACGAAGACGGATTACATAGGCCTTCTTAACTTCACGCGAAATAGACACCGATATGATGGAGGGGTCAAGAGCCTTCAGCATGTGCTCTAATATCGTTCTGAATTTCTCATCCTTATCGGGCAGATTAAGCGTACGTTTGGTGTCTTCCGGGTATTCGAACATCCAATTCAGTTTATCAATCCGCTCCAATTCTTCTATGTAGTTATTAGCGGGCACATATGGAGTACTTTTCAGCTTATTCACACAAGACTCGTAACTGTCATTAGAGGAAATCCTTTGCTTACGAACTTCCAGCTGGATATCGTCGGGGGAATAGCTGTCAGCTTTGCACGGAGCAATTTTGCATTGCACACGATAGAGAAAATCGCTATTCAGGGCCATATCGATGGAAAATGTAGCTTCCTTTGTAGTATCATCAATTTTGTCTGTTAGAAACCCGTAGTTTTTCCCATCGATAAAGTTAAAGATGGCCATCAGCATATGGCCAAAGGTGGTTTTCCCGGAAGCGTTGCTTCCCATAATGATATTGACCTTTTTATAACGGAAGTTGGGACGGTTTTCCAGGTGTTCTTCTTCAATACTGGAGCCAACAATCTTTTTGGGATATGTCAGCTTCATATGGAAGTTTTTAAATGCGTAGAAATTGCTCAAGCAAACATCTAAAACAACCATAACATCTACCTCTTTTTCTATTTGTTCGTATTTTGCGAAGTAATCCGCTATTGCCATTGTACACCATTGCTCCTTAAAAATCAATACGCTGCAAAAATTTTCTTTGGAACAAGCATACTATAGATAGAATGGAGAAATCCCATGAAATCGCGCAGGAAGTTGCAGGAAAGATGCCGCGCGCATCAGAACTAACGTATGCATTGGTAAACCAAGCAGCCGGTTGCACCCTAACTTTCAGAATACCGGGGTACGTTACCGTATTGCTTGGGAGAGCGCTTGAATGGCATTCAAGAGGTCAGCGGTTCGATCCCGCTTATCTCCACCAAAAACACTCGATTTCATTTGAAATCGAGTGTTTTTCTATACTTTTCAGTCTGTTTTGTGCTGGGCATTTTCGCCTTGGACAACAAATGGACAACAGACCTTCTTAATTTCTTCTTTCTTACTGCGGGAAGGAAGTAGTTATGGTGTATCCACTATCTGCTGGTCAAGGCAGATTGGCAGTATGCAACAGATGATGACTTTAGCGACAACAATATTCTTATCGTTGTCAATTATGATACCGGCGAAGTATTAGACCAGTTTATGGCTGAGGAAAGCTGGCTTGAGGATTCGGAAAGCACGGATTATTGGAACTATATAATGCTCAACGGACCACTTGTGGGCAGCGGGTATGACGGCGGTGCAATTGTCACGGATTCCGAAACACGCACGGAACTTCCCGAGAGCGAAATTGCGAAGATCAACGAAGCAATTCAAAAATAGTATCGGAGCGGGATGTAAGTCCCGCTCCTTTTCCTGCCTGTTTCATTAGGTTGCGGCTGCACGAGATAAATGCTGCCCAAAGGAGGCGGATATTCCGGAGGGGCGGACGGGCTTCCGGGGCGGTCTTCTCTATTCATCGTCTGTGCGAAAACGCTTTCCTATATTTTCGTTGACCATTTTTTGTGCGGTCTATATAATGAAAGCGGCAAAGGGAGAAATCCGTTTGTAAGATAATTATGAAGGAGCAGAGAACTATGAAAAAAATCATTGCACTGCTGATGGCAGTATTGATGACCGCCGGTATGCTGGCAGCCTGTTCCGGCACTCCGGCTGAAACCACTTCCCCTGCCGCGGAGAATACCAAGGCACAGGCCGAAACCGCCGCGGTCAGCGCCGAGAAGGAAAAGGTTGCACTGAAGGTCTGGGCAGACCAGGGCGAGCTGGAGCTGACGGAAAAGCTGTGCAGCGAATTTGCCGCCGAGCATCCCGAGAAGGAATACACCTTCGAGTACGGCGCCGTGGGCGCTGTGGACGGCAAGGCCCGTTATCTGGAGGATCCCGCCGCTGCCGCTGACGTGTTCCTGTTTGCGGACGACCAGCTGGTGGATCTGGTCAAGGCCGACGCCCTGTACGAGGTGACCCGGAACACCGACGCCATCATTGCCGCCAACACCCCCGGCTCCATCAACGCGGCGACTTACGACGGGACTCTGTACGGCTACCCCATGACCTCCGACAACGGCTACTTCCTGTACTACGACAAATCCGTGTTCACCGAGGACGACCTGAAGACCCTGGACGGCATTCTGGCCGCTGCCAACGCCGCCGGCAAGAAGGTACATATGGACATCTCCAACGGCTGGTATCTGGCCTCCTTCTTCCTGGGCAACGGCTGCACGCTGACCATCGAGGACGGCAAGCAGGTCATCGACTTCAACAACGCCAACGGCCTTGCCGCCGCGGAAGCGATTCGGGCGTTCTGCAACGACCCCGCGTTTGTGACCGGTGATGACTCCGTTCTGGCGGGCGGCATCGGCGATGCCATCGCCTGCGGCGTGTCCGGCACCTGGGTTGCCTCCGCGATTCAGGAGAAGCTGGGCGACAACTACGGCTGCTGCAAGCTGCCGACCTTCACCTGTGACGGCAAGCAGGTTCAGATGGGCTCCTTCCTGGGCTGCAAGATCTACGGCATCAACTCTCAGACCGCCTATCCCGTGGACGCCATGGAGCTGGCGGAGTATCTGACCGGCGAGAAAGCCCAGATCGAGCGCTACAACGTGCTGAACTACGGCCCGTCCAATGTCAACGCGCTGGCCGACGACACCATCTCCTCCAACCTGGCGCTTCAGGCTCTGAACGCACAGAGTGCGTTCGCCGTTTCCCAGATGGTTCTGGGCGGCTTCTGGACGCCTGCCGAAGCCTTCGGCGCGGAGCTGGAAGCCCATTCCACCGGCGATCTGCAGACCATGCTGGATCAGCTTGTGGAGCAGGCGCTGGCAGGATAAGCGCATGTTCATTCCGAAAAAGGGGCTGTAAAAAGCCCCTTTTTCGCCATCCCATGCTCACGGAGGGATATCCATGCAAGAAAACACAAAACGGAATATACTTCTTTGCGCCGCCGCGAAGGGCAGCTTCTGGACACGGCTGTCGTTTTTTATCATGGGAACCGGCTGCATCCGCTATAAGCAGTACGTTCGCGGGCTGATTTATCTATTGACCCAGATCGGGTTTCTCTGTTTTCTTAAGAATTTTGCCCTGCAATATCTGAGTAAATTCTCTACGCTGGGTACGGAGACCCAGCGGAAGGTCTGGAACGAGGATTTGCAGATTTACCAGAGATTTCCCGGCGACAACTCCATGCTGATTCTTCTGTACAGCGTGCTTTCGCTGGCGGTGATTGCGGTATTCCTGTACATCTGGTACGCGAACATCCGGGATTCCTGGCACGCCCAGGAGAATCTGCGGGAGGGGCGGAAAATCGCGGGCTTCCGGGACGACCTGCACAGCCTGACCCATGAGCGCTTCCATATCACGCTGCTGTCCATGCCCATGCTGACGCTGGTGCTGTTTACGCTGCTGCCCATCATTTTCATGATCCTCATTGCGTTTACCAATTTCGACGCGGATCACCAGCCCCCCGGAAATCTGTTTACCTGGGTCGGCATGACCAACGTGACGGATATTTTCCTGGGCAACGAGATCAAGACCAATACGTTCTTCGGCCTGCTTGGCTGGACGATTGTCTGGGCGATTCTCGCCACGTTTACGAATTACATTCTCGGTATGCTGCTGGCCGTCGCCATCAACAGCAAGCTGGTGAAGCTCAGGCAGGTATGGCGCACCTGCTTCGTCATTGCCATCGCCATTCCTCAGTTTGTGAGCCTGCTTCTCATTTCCCGGGCGCTGGAGCCTGCGGGAGCGATGAATGTGCTGCTGCAGGAGCTGGGACTGATCAGCGCGCCGCTGCCCTTCCTGCTGGATCCGACGCTGGCGCGGATTGTAGTCGTTGTGGTGAATATGTGGATCGGCATTCCCTACACCATGATGACCTTCTCCGGGGTGCTGATGAACATTCCTGCCGAGCTGTACGAAAGCGCGGAAATGGACGGTGCGGGGCCGGTCAGAAGATTCGTTTCCATCACGCTGCCCTATATGCTCTTCGTGACGGCCCCCGCGACGATCACCACCTTTGTGACGAATTTCAACAACTTCAACGTCATCTACCTGCTCACCGCCGGCGGCCCCTTCTCCCTGGACTACTATCAGGCGGGAAAGACCGATCTGCTGGTCACATGGCTGTATAAGCTGACCGTGAACCGGAATGACTACTCTCTGGCATCCACCATCGGCATTTTCATTTTTATGCTGGTGGGCAGCTGCTCCCTGCTGGTGTATAACCGGACAGGCGCCGTGAAGAAGGAGGATCAGTTTCAATGAACAATATGCGCAGACGCAAGCTCGTTTCCTCGGTGGCGCTGAATGTGGTGATCGCGGTTCTGGCAATGCTCTGGCTGGTGCCGGTTTTCTGGCTGGTCGTGTCCTCCTTCCGGGCGGAGCAGGGGGCGTATACCTCCTACCTCTGGCCGAAAAGCTTCACCCTCGGCAATTACGTCCGGCTGTTTACGGACAGAAGGCTGTTTGATTTTCCCCGTTGGTTCGGCAATACGATGCTGGTTGCCGGGTGCAGCTGCGCCATCACCACGATTCTGGTGCTGATGGTCGCCTATGTGTACTCCCGGCTTCGCTTCCCCAGCCGCAAATTCCTGATGAATGCGTCGCTGGTGCTGGGAATGTTCCCCGGCTTTATGAGCATCATCGCCATTTACCATTTTATGAAAGCGGTGAGTCTGGATCAGACGCTTCTGGCGCTGATTCTGGTGTATTCCGGCGGCGCGGCGCTGAACTACTACATCGCCAAGGGGTATTTTGACACCATCCCCAAATCTCTGGACGAGGCTGCCATCCTGGACGGTGCTACCAACAGCACGATCTTCTGGAAGATCATCCTGCCCAACGCCAAGCCGGTGATCGCGACCACGGCCATCAATGCCTTCATTAACCCCATCGTGGACTATATCTTCGTGTCGGTCATCATGAAGGACAATTACAACAACTTTACGGTCGCAAAGGGCCTGTACACCATGGTGGATAAGACGAATATCTACGAATACTACACCGTCTTCTGCGCCGGTGCGGTGATCGTGGCGATCCCTGTGGTGCTACTCTTTATTCGAATGCAGAAATACTACGTTGCCGGCGTCGTCGGCGGCTCGGTGAAAGGATAATGTATGAATCCCGCAACAATTTACCATAGACCATTGAGCGAATTCGCGTTTGCCACGGACGCTACCCACTATGTTTTCCGTCTGCGAACCGGAAAAGGCGAGGCGCAGAGCTGCCGCTTCTTTTACGCCGACCGCGCCGCCATGGCGCCGGAGCTGGATTTTGCCTGCCTGCCCATGAAAAAATTCCGGGAAGACCGGTATTTTGACTGGTACGAGGTTCGTCTGGAAACAAAGCTTGAGCGTATCGCCTACTATTTTGAACTGTCGGACGGGATGGAGACGCTCTGCTATTTTGGCGACTGCTACGAAATGGCCGGGACGCCCACCCGGGCCGATTTCTTCCAGCTTCCCTTCAATCATCGCGCTGACCGGCTTTCCGTCCCGGAATGGACGAAGGACGCCGTTGTCTACAACATTTTCCCGGACAGCTTCGCCGACGGGTTCCGGACGCTTTCCGGCGGCTCCGATGGGAAAACCGGTTTGGGCGGCACCATTCGGGGCATTGCGGAGAATCTGGATTATATCGCGTCCATGGGGTTCAACTGCATTTATCTGAACCCGATTTTTGCGGCGGAATCTTACCACCGGTATGACACCCTCGATTACTACCAGGTAGACCCACATATGGGGAGCAAAGAGGATGTCCGCGCGCTGGTGGAGAAAGCCCATTCCCTTGGTATCCGGGTCCTGCTGGACGGCGTATTCAACCATATCAGCAGCCGCCATTTCCTGTTTCAGGATGTTCTGCGGAACGGTATGGAGTCAAAATACTATTCCTGTTTCTACCAGCTACCGGCGAAGCCAAAGCTTCCCGCTCCCGGTGAGCTTCCGGAATATACCTGTTTTTCCTACGTTGCCAGTATGCCGAAAACAAACACCGCCGACCCGTATTTAAGGCAGTATTTCTGCGACGTCGGCGTCTACTGGATACGGGAGTTTGACATCGACGGCTGGCGGCTGGACGTGGCGAACGAGCTGGACGACGGCTTCCTCCGCGCGTTCCGTACTGCGGTAAAGGCGGCAAAGCCGGATGCCGTCATCGTCGGGGAGGTCTGGGAAAACGCCGCCCATTATCTGAACGGGGATATGATGGATTCCGCGATGAACTACGATTTCCGCCGGTATTGCCGCAGATTTTTCGCGGAGGAAACGGTGGATGCGGAAACCTTCGATACCAATGTTTCCACCCTTTTGCTGCGCTATCGGGAAAACGCCCTGTTTGCCCAGCTGAATCTGCTGGACAGCCATGACGTCAGCCGGTATCTGTCTCTGTGCGGGGAAAATGTCGACAAAATGGAGCTGTCGGTGCTGCTGCAAATGACCTTCCCCGGTATGCCCTGCGTGTTTTACGGGGACGAAAAGGGGCTTTGCGGCCTGAGCGAAAGCGAGTACCGCCAGGCGATGGCGTGGGGAAAATCTCATCCGCTGGAGGATATTTATCGCCGCCTGATCTCCCTGCGCAAGGCACACCCCGCCCTGCGGTACGGCGATTTCGTGACGAATTTCGCGGCAGGGAAGACCTACAGCTACAGCCGGAATTGGGAAACCACAAGAATTACGGTCACCATGAATCTTGGCGGCGCACCCATTCCCGCACCGCAGCGGGGCAGATTGCTCTTGAAAAAAGGCGGCAATCATGCCATAATCGGTGCATGGGAGTATGAAGTACGGGAGGAACGGATTCATGGCGGTGACGATTTATGACGTGGCAAAGGAGGCGGGGGTATCCATTGCCACGGTTTCCAAGGCGCTGAACGACAGCTACACCATCCCCGACCAGACCAAGGCGGCGATACGGGAAATCGCGGACCGTCTCGGCTACCGCCCCAACGCACGAGCCAAGAATTTTGCCCGGCAGGCAAGTGGCACGGTGCTGTTCATCACGGATTTCTACCAGAACATTGCCTTTGAAAATCCCCATATGTTCGAGATTATTTCCGGCATTGCCACGTATCTGGACGGCAAGGACTATTCCCTGACCCTGAAGCCGCTGACGAAACAGGCGGCGCCCCTTTACATCCGGGACATCATCCAGCAGCGGCAGGCGGACGCGCTCATCATTCATGCTTTCGTTTTAAGCCCAGAGCTGGCCGCGATCCTTTCCCGGGTGGATTTCCCCTATCTGGTCATCGGAAAGCCGGGATTCCGGTGCAGCATCTGCTGGATCGACGTCAATCATGAGCAGGCGGGGCAGATTGCCGCGAATTATCTGCTGGACAAGGGCTACCGGAGAATGGCCTTTATCACGGGACAGGAAAACGACGCCCTGTCCCAGAGCCGCCTGCGAGGAATCAATCAGGTCATGTCTGAGGAAGAGCTGAGCGTTGAGGTCGTCTGCAATGAATCGCCCTACGCGCTGGACGACGAGGCGCTGTACGGTCTGCTGATGCGCCGCCCCCGTCCGGAGGTGCTGCTTTGCAGCAATAACCATCTTGCCTTGCACTGTCTGCAATATATTCGCCGGATAGGTCTGAAGGTACCGCAGGATATCGCGCTGCTCACCTTTGACAACTACCCCTTTTCCATGCTGACAGACCCGGCCATCACGGCCGTGGAGGTGGACATGCACGACATGGGCGTCAACGCCGCCCGTTTTGTGCTGCAGCGGATACGAAAGCCCAATTTACAAACCCAATCCTACTGCACCTCCCCGTGCATTCTGGAACGGGAGTCTACATAATGGTAAAAAGCCCCTGCTTTCATTTGATGAAAGCAGGGGCTTTTCAAAGACACAACGAGGGAGGCGCTGCCTCCCTCGTTGTTGGTGTTGTGCGCCAATGCTGCCGAAAGATTTTATGCGGTTTTCAGATAGACCCTAAATTCCTATTGAATTTTCTTCCGTAGCGTGATGTTTTTTATATGGAAGTAGTAAACGCATAAACGTTCATAGAAGGATGAACGCTATGATAAAAATACATAGTCACTTCGGCAAATTGGCCAATCTGTAATGGTTGACAGTTTGCCATTTTATTGGAGTTCACACGAGTGATTGTTTTCCCGGCGGAGGGCAACTGTTTGGATCAGCAAAACAGGAAGAAGCCGTTTCCGGAAAGTGCCGTCCGGGTCATTGCGTGGGACGGCCCGGTCAGAGCCACGGCCATTACAGCCGGACTGATACTAGTTTTCAATAAAACGGTTAAAAACCGTTTTATTCGGCTGCTGTTTC
>OGXR01000260.1_pt1 | contig 42200 bp, 33 predicted proteins | sample 1576331 | NCBI WGS metagenome assembly OGXR01 (sample SAMEA3541473, study PRJEB24748) | human gut metagenome | biome: human gut; feature: human-associated habitat; material: faeces | place: China | collected 2012 | reverse complement strand
GTTGTCTCATTTCTTTCCATCCACTCTTTTATTTCATATATCTTTTCTAGGTAGGAAGTTCTTCCTAGTTTTTCTGTTATCTTTTCTAGTATTTCTTTCACATCTCTTTGTATATCAAATATTTTAAAATTTCCTATATCTTTTTCATCTAGCCCTCTTTCCTGTCTTATCTTCTGTACTCTTTCCATAAATTCATATATGTATTCACTACTATCTATGTTATTTACTAGGTCAAATACTATTGGCGTTCCTTCATTTCCTACCGATAATGCTCTTCCTAATTGTTGAGTATATACTATTGGCGATCCTGTTTTCCTTAGCATTATTACTCCATCAATTCCATCTACATGCACACCTTCGTTTAATTTGTCTACGCTAAATAAAAGGTTTATCTTTTCTCCTTCTTCTTTAAACCTCTTTATTGTATCTTCATTTAGCTTATCACTTTTTCTATATGAAACTTCATATATTCTCGTTTCTCCAACCTTTTCAAACCATTTATTTGACTCTTGCATTTTTTTATGCATATCATTTATATCATTACAAAATACTATATATTTTCCTTCTTTTTTATCTCCTGCATATTTTGCAAATATATCATCTAACCCTTCTGCCTGTTCTAAGTGTCTCTTAGCTTCTTCTATATCTTTTCTTAACTCTTTCTTTGTTTCTTCATTTGTTATTTTCTCTATATTGCTTTCTGCTTTCTTTATTTCTTCTTGTAATGAGTATATTCCATTTATATATATTGGTGCTTCTATTATCCCTTCTGCTACTGCCTCTTCTAATGTCATTTCTGATGCTACATTTCCTTTAAATATTGCATCAGCCATATCTTTGTTGTCTACTGCTCTTATTGGTGTTGCTGTCATTCCTAATATTTTCGCATTTGGACTTTGTTTTATTATCCTATCTACTCCTTTACTCCATTCTGGCGCTCCACATCTATGGAATTCATCTATTATTATGTTGTCATATCCACTCTCCATTTTTGACAACTCCATTAAAGAGGTATATGTTACATATTTTACCTCTTTATATCTTTTATACTGTTCATCACTTATCTCTCCGCTTTCTTTTGCTTTTTCTACATCTTCTTTTACTTGGCTTAATATATGATTACTTGGTGCTACATATATTGTCTTTCCCGATGTTTCTTCTATCCATTTTAATGCTATATATGTTTTTCCTGTTCCTGTTGGATGCACCACCGCTGCTCTATCTGTCTCCTTTAACATATCTTTTATTTTTTGATATGCTTCTTCGTTATGTTTCTTTAAATTTATTCCCATGTGTTTACCTCTTTTTTATAAATATGCATTTATATTTTTCAATTATTTTGATTACTCACCTAAGTAACTCCTTTAGGTCATTTTCTACCACTTCAATATCTCTGCTATTTTCTATGTTTACTACCTTTATATTTGGATATCTTTCTTTTATCTCTTCTGCCATCTTTAAATATGCTCTTTGTTGATTTATACTACTTTCAGCTTTAAATTTCGCATAATCCGGAACTGCTTTGCCCTCTCTTTGAATTCTTTTTTCAAATAAACTTTCATCTTCTAAATATAGAGTGATATAGTAAATGTCAAAATCCATTTTGCTTAGCTCTTCTAGTAATTCTTCATATACATCTGTAAAAGAATATTCTTTAAATCCTAATCTGCAATATATTTCTTCAGTAAAAAATGTTCTATCAAAAAGTAAATTAATACTTAAATTTTCTAATGTTTTCATGTATGATAATAAGTTTTTATACATAACTGTTGCTTTTTTCTTTCCTTCTTCACTACTATCAGCTGTACCAGTTAATCTGTATAAATTTGTATATTTTATTGAATATCTTAAAAAATCTGTTATTGTTGTTTTACCTGCTCCTTGTGCTCCTTCAACTATAATTACTTTTGAATTTGACATTTTTATTTTCCCCCTAATTATCATTGTATTTCTTTATATAGAATACCATAATGTATTAAAATATACAATAAATCAAATATATTTTTATTCATTATTTTGTAGTTCTGTTTTAAGCTTTTTCACTCATAAATATTGACTTTTAGGTTATAATATTGTAAAATATTTTGTATATTTATAAATAATTTAAATTGCGTTGATAATGACAAGAAATTAAAGTTACTATTAGAGATAAAGGATCGCGGCTGAAAGTCCTTTTTAGAAGAACATAATTTTCGCAACACATTGGAGCAATATATTATAAAGTGGAAAAACTAAAAAGTTTTTCAAGCAGGGTGGCACCGCGGAAGTTATTTCGTCCCATGCATTTAATTTGCATAATGGGGCGTTTTTTGATGCCTTAAATGCGCTTATATAATAATATATAGAACATTATTGTTCAGATGGAGGTTTTTTTAATGAGCACATATAGAACTCACAATTGTAATGAAATTAGTTTAAACGATGTTGGCAAAGAAGTTAAAATTTGTGGCTTCGTTGAAACAATAAGAGATTTAGGTGGATTAGTATTCTTAGACATTAGAGATATGTATGGGATAACTCAAGTTGTTACTTCTGGAAAAGAAGATGCCGTTGATTTTGCATCTAGAATTCCTATTGAGTCAAGTGTTTGCGTAGAGGGAACAGTAAGAAAAAGAGATCCTGAAACATACAATCCAAACATTCAAACAGGTGAAGTTGAAGTTGTTATAAAAGATATCAAAGTCCTTGGAAAAAGAACAAAAATGCTACCTTTTGAGGTAAATTCAAATCAAGAAGTTAGAGAAGATTTACGTCTTCAATACCGTTTTTTAGATTTACGTTCTAAGAAATTGCAACAAAACTTAATTTTAAGAGCTAAGGTTCTTCAATTTTTAAGATCACAAATGATTGAACAAGGATTCTTAGAGGTTCAAACACCAATTTTAACAAGTTCATCACCAGAGGGCGCTAGAGATTATTTAGTACCAAGCCGTGTACATCCAGGTAAATTTTATGCACTACCTCAAGCACCACAGCAATTTAAACAATTACTTATGGTTTCTGGAATTGATAAGTATTTCCAAATTGCACCATGTTTTAGAGATGAAGATGCAAGAGCAGATAGAGCTCCTGGTGAATTTTATCAGTTAGATATGGAAATGGCATATAGCACACAAGAAGATGTCTTTAGTGTAATTGAACCTGTTGTATATAATACATTTACTAAATTTTCTGACAAAAAAGTAGCAGAATATCCTTTCCCAAGAATTCCATATAGCGAAGCAATGTTAAAATACGGAAGTGATAAACCAGATTTAAGAAACCCATTATTCATTATTGACTTATCAGACTTCTTTAAAAAATGTACTTTTAAACCTTTTATAGATAGAACAGTAAGAGCAATAAAAGTAAAAGGACATTTATCTAAAGGATTCCACGAAAAAATGCTAGAATATGCAATGTCAATTGGTATGGGAGGTCTTGGATATTTAGAAGTACAAGAAGACTTATCTTTTAAAGGTCCTATTGATAAATTCATACCTGATGAATTAAAATCAGAACTTCTAGAATTAGCTAACCTAGAAAAAGAAGATACAATATTCTTTATTGCAGATAGTAAACCAAAAGCAACTGAACTTGCAGGTCTAATTAGAACAGAACTTGGAAAAAGATTAAATTTAATTGATGAAAATATATATAAATTCTGCTGGATAGTAGATTTTCCAATGTATGAATTAGATGAAACTGGAAAAATAGCATTTTGCCATAATCCATTTTCTATGCCACAAGGTGGCTTAGAAGCCTTAAACACAATGAAACCTTTGGATATTTTAGCATATCAATATGATATAGTATGTAACGGAATCGAGCTTTCATCTGGTGCTGTTAGAAATCATGACCCTGAAATTATGATAAAAGCATTTGAAATAGCTGGATATGAAAAAGATGAAATTGAAAAAAGATTCTCTGCATTATTTAATGCTTTTCAATTTGGTGCTCCTCCTCATGCTGGAATTGCCCCAGGTGTAGATAGAATGCTTATGTTATTAACTGGTGCTGAAACAATTCGTGAAGTAATAGCTTTTCCGATGAATAGTAAAGCTCAAGACTTAATGATGGGAGCTCCTGGAGAAGTTACAAAAGAACAACTTGAAGATGTTCATATTAAATTAGATATAAGAAAATAAAAAGAAAAAGTTAAGAATAGAAAAACAAAAAGAAAACCGCTGAACCTTTTAAAGTTCATGCGGTTTGTTTTTCTTTTTTTAATACTCGAAAAACTAAGAGAGTATAGAGGTAGGATTCGTCTCAGCTTAATCAGCCAAGTCTCCCAAAATCAGCTTGGACAATGTTCTGTGACATTCCTTGGGATTCGTGAAATCTGCATACTTAAACTCATATGCATCTTCATCGAAAGTGATTCTTCCCCATCCTTCTGACGGATTCACAAACATACTGATTTTTTCTGAGTTCATATAATGACCTCTTTCGTTCACTTCGTTAAGTGCCTTTCTTAAGCGAGTAGAAAACTCGTATGCTTCATCTTCATTTCTGAAGGTTAATGTGAATTCCTGTTTTTCAGTTGCATCGAAGACTGAAATGTACACATTTTTCTTGTGGTTGAAGATCTCCGTTTTAGTTCTGCTGATTGCCTTTTTCATTATGGCATTTCCTCCAATTTAAATTTTTCCACAATAACGTGGTTAACTATTATATTAACATAATTTATTGCATTTGTCAAATTTTATCTTTTTTTGTTATCATATCTTTTTTTGTTATCATATCTTTTTTTGTTATCATATCTTTTTATTAAAAACTATTTTTTTTATATTGTCTATATGAAAACACTCCTACTCCAGTAAATATTACTATCAATGAAATTATAACTGTTGCTTGAACTCCTGTCTGTGGTAATTCACCTTTTGCAGTTGAGTCATCTTCTTGTTTTGTATTTTCATAATCTGGCCATTTTAAATTATTGTCTCCATAAAAAAACATTGACCATCCACCAGGGTATGTTTGACCTTGAGCAAGTGTAACGGCCTCCTGTGTTATATACTTTCCGTTTTCATCATCTACTTTTACATATAAAAAATAATATGCTCCATCTTGTAAATTATCTAATTTTATTAGATCCGCTTCATTTGAATCTTTATTTGCATCATAGCTAACATCACTCTTACTATCTTTTTTGATTTCTACATTCTTATTAAAAATTCCATCATTTGATTTTGCTAAAGAAAGTAGTGATTCAAATCCTGAATTATCTCCATTTTTTATTTTTTTTATAATTGATAAATCCGTAACTCTGCCAATTTTTATTTGCACATTTCTATCAGCTTTACCTGAATAAGTAAATTTTGTTATTATTTGGTCTTTTTTATTTGTCATAAAAGTAGCCAAAAATGCATCATTGTATTTAGGTTCAGAATATCTATTTATTTTCTTTCCATATATAACAACTTCTTTATCTTTATTTTCTTCAATAACTGATGCATATAAATCCTGATTTAATTCGACATATTCTTCTAGTTCATGAGAATAGAATTTTTTATTATTACTATCATAAGTTAATGAAATTTTCTTTTTTTCAGTATCACTAGTTATCTTTGGTTTATCTGTATTTGAAGTGATTAGTAAGTAATATAAACTATTTGACTTTGGTATAACGTTCGAAATCTCCAAATTACAACTTGAAGTTCCAACTTTCTTTAACTCAAATTTAGCATTTGTAAAGTCTGTCCATTCTCCATTTTGATCAACAGTTATTGTACAAGTAGCTGTTTTTTCGCTTCCTTTTGCTGTAATAACAGCATATCCTTCTTTAATCCCTTTAACTAATCCATTACTGTCTACCGTTGCAATAGAAGTATCACTACTTGTCCATGTTATTTTTGAACTTGTAGATGACGATGCTGTTAATTGTAAAGTTTCGTTTATTTTAATTGATGCAGAAGTTTTACTTATTGAAATAGTTTCATTTCTATCTACTTTAGAACTATATATTGTCATATCATAATATACATCTGTTCCATTATCTATTTTAGCCCATAAAACGAAATAAATCTTTCCTGAATAATTTTTAAAATCTAACTGCACATTATCTGTGGTATTAGTCGTAGGCGTCCAGGAATTTGTATAATTAGGTATTAGTGCATAATATTCTTGGTTCATTTTTTTTAAATTTGCATTTACTGTATTAACATATTCATTATACTCATTTGATGCCTCTTTAGCTTTATTATATGCTTCTGTTAATTGTTCTTCCGTCGCTGTACCACTCTTTTGTAAAGTATTATATTCTTGATATAATGTATTTGCTTTTGCTTCTTTTTCGTCTAAAGTCTTTTTACTTTCATTGTAATAATTATCTATTTCAGTGCCTTTATTTGAAATTTCTTGATATTTACTCTCACTCATATCAACCTTTTGATATGAAATACTATAACTACTTGCAGAAGAGCTCACTCTAATTGTCCCTGAACCAACTCCATTTGATAACATAATTGACAAAGGCATAGTAATATAATTTTTTGGATCTAATTCTCCGCTAAATGCTTCTACATTACAAAAAATTGAAAGTATTGAAACACAAAACGTTATTAAAATCATTAATACTATTATTTTCTTTCTCATTTTATTCCCCTTTTATTTTCTTTTTATTTTTAGTATAAACCTAATTTGTTTTATCATTATATTTTTTTATTTATTTTCCATAATAACTGTCTAACAAAATTTGTTTTAATTCTGAAACAAGTGGCAATCTTGGGTTTGCTGTTGTACATTGATCCTCAAATGCTCTATCTGCAAGCATATCTACTTTACTTAAAAATTCTTTTTCATCAATTCCTGCATCTTTAAAACATTTTTCAATTCCTAAATCTGCATTTAATTTTTGAATTTCGCTTATTAAAGAATTAACACCTTCCTCATTTGTATATGCTGGGAAGTTCATTCTTCTAGATAAATCTGCATATTTTTGATCAGCTATAAAATATTCATATTTAGGGAATGACACAAACTTTGTTGGTCTTTGACTATTGTATTTAATTACATATGGAAGAAGAATTGCATTTATTCTTCCATGAGCCATATGGAACTCAGCCCCTATTTTATGTGCTAAAGAGTGATTTATTCCTAAAAATGCATTTGTAAATGCCATACCAGCTATTGTACTTGCATTGTGCATATGCTCTCTTGCAACTTTATTGCTTCCGTTATTGTATGCTTCTCTTAGATTTTTGAACACTAATTCAACTGCTTTTTCTGCTAAGCCATCTGTATAATCTGAAGCCATGTTTGAAACATAACTTTCTATGGCATGTGTTAATACATCCATACCTGTATCTGCTGTTATTCTTTGAGGTAAACTCATTACTAGGTCAGGATCTACTATTGCAACATCAGGTGTTAATTCATAATCTGCAAGTGGGTATTTTTTGTTTATTTTTTTATCTGTAAGTACTGCAAATGAAGTTACTTCTGATCCTGTTCCAGATGTAGTAGGAATAGCTACTAATTTAGCTTTTGTTCCTAATTTAGGGAATTTATATGTACGCTTTCTAATATCCATAAACTTAAGTTTTAATCCCTCTACATCTGCTTCTGGATGTTCATAGAATAACCACATACCTTTTGCAGCATCTATAGGACTTCCTCCACCAACTGCTATAATAACATCTGGCTTGAATTCATTCATCATTTGAAGTCCTTTATTTATTGTTTCAAATGAAGGGTCAGACTCTACATCTGAGAATATTTCTGAATGAACGTATTCTCCTCTTTTTCTTAAATGATATAGTATTTTATCTATATATCCAAATTTAACCATTGAAGGATCTGTTACTATAAACGCTCTTTTTATATCAGGCATTTTCTCTAAGTAACTAATTGATCCTGCTTCAAAATATATTTTTTCTGGAACTTTAAACCATTGCATATTAACTCTCCTTTTTGCAACTCTTTTTATATTAATTAAATTAACACTAGATACATTTGATGTTGTTGAGTTTCCTCCAAATGTACCACATCCTAATGTAAGTGATGGCATATTGGTATTATATATATCACCAATTGCCCCATGAGTTGATGGAGAATTTACAATAATTCTTCCAACTTTAACTTTTTCTGCAAATTTATTAATTGTATCTTTATCTTCTGAGTGTATAACAGCTGAGTGTCCAAGACCTCCAAATTCAATTAATTTTTCTGCTAGATCTATACCTTCGTCACTATTATTTACTATATAGTATGCCAAAACTGGACTTAGTTTTTCTTTTGAAAATGGATATTCAACACCAACACCATTTTCTTTTAAAACTAATACTTTAGTATCTTGTGGCACTTCTATACCTGCACCTTTTGCTATAACATATGGGCTTTTACCAACTATATCTGCATTTAGTGCACAACCTTTTTCCTCTATAAACATACTACCACGTAATTTTTTTGTCTCCTCATCTGAAAGGAAGTAGCATCCTGCTTCTTTCATTAGTTTTTCAAATTCTTCTTTGATTTCTTTATCCACTATAACTGATTGTTCTGATGCACAAATCATACCATTATCAAAAGATTTTGAAAGAACTAAATCATTAACAGAAGTTTTTAATTTTGCTGTTTTGTCTATATAACATGGAACATTTCCTGGTCCAACTCCAAGAGCTGGTTTTCCGCAAGAATATGCAGATTTAACCATTCCTGTTCCACCTGTAGCTAATATTAAATTTACATCTGGATGATTCATTAATGCTCTTGTAGCATCTATTGAAGGTTTTTCAATCCATAATATACAATTTTCAGGTGCTCCTGCTGCAACTGCAGCATCTCTTAAATAAGTAGCTGCTGCGACACTACATTTTTGTGCACTTGGATGGAATCCGAACACTATTACATTTCTTGTTTTTGCAGCTATAATTGATTTAAACATTGTTGTAGATGTTGGGTTTGTGACTGGTGTAACACCTGCAATAATACCAACTGGTTCAGCAATTTCTTCATATCCTTCTTCTTCGTTTTCTGAAATAATTCCAACTGTTTTATCGTATTTTATACTATGATAAATATATTCTGTTGCAAACATATTCTTAGTTATCTTATCTTCGTAAATTCCTCTTCCTGTTTCTTCAACAGCCATTTTAGCAAGTTCCATATGATGTTCTAGACCAGCCATTGACATAGCTTTTATTATTTTATCAACTTGGCTTTGATCTAGTTTTAAGTATTCCTCAGATGCTTTTTTAGCTTTTTGCATTAAACTATCTATCATTTTTTGAACTTCATTTTCTTCTAGTTTATTATCCATTACTAATTCCTCCTTTGTCACAACAATATTATATAATACTTGTCCTAATTGTCAAGAAAAAAATATCGCAATTTCCGTATGTTTTTGACAGTTTTTAAAAATTATTATATAATACACATATTAATGTTGAAAGGAATGATTTTATGGCATACAATTTTAAAGAAGTTGAAAAAAAATGGCAAGATAAATGGTATAACGAAGGAACTTTTTATGCAAAAAATGATCCTTCTATGAAAAAGTGGTATGGGCTTATTGAATTTCCATATCCATCTGGTCAAGGATTACATGTAGGTCATCCAAGAAGTTATACTGCTCTTGATATTATTGCAAGAAAGAAAAGAATGGATGGATATAACGTATTATTTCCAATAGGATTTGACGCTTTTGGTCTTCCTGCTGAAAATTATGCAATTAAAAATCATATTCACCCTAAAATTACTACAGAAAAAAATATTGCTCATTTTAAAGAACAATTAAAATCTCTTGGTTTCTCTTTTGATTGGTCAAGAGAAATAAATACAACAGATCCAGAATATTATAAATGGACTCAATGGATTTTTATTCAGTTATATAAACATGGTTTAGCATATAAAACAACAATGCCAATTAATTTCTGTACAGGATGTAAAGTTGGTTTAGCAAATGAAGAAGTTGTTAATGGTGTTTGTGAAAGATGTGGAAGCCCTGTTGTTCAAAAAGAAAAGAGCCAATGGATGTTAAAAATCACCGATTATGCTCAACGATTAATTGATGACTTATCTGATTTGGATTTTCTTGATAAAATCAAAGCACAACAAAAAAATTGGATTGGTAGAAGTGAAGGTGCAGAAGTTAAATTTGCATTAGATGGTACATCTGATAGCCTTACAGTTTACACTACAAGGCCTGATACACTATTTGGAGCAACTTACATGGTTGTTGCACCAGAGCATCCATTTATCAAGAAATATGCAGATAAAATCACTAATATAAAAGAAATAGAAAAATATCAACAACAAGCAGCTTTAAAATCAGATTTCGAACGTTCTGAATTAAATAAAGAAAAAACAGGTGTAGAGTTAAAAGGTATTAAAGCTATTAATCCTTTAAACGGAGAAAAAATTCCTGTATGGGTTTCTGACTATGTTTTAATAACTTATGGTACAGGTGCAATCATGGCGGTTCCTGCACATGATGACAGAGACTTTGCATTTGCATCTAAATTTAATATTCCTATGATACAAGTTGTTGCTCCATTAAACAATGATACTACTATAGACATTTCTAAAGAAGCATATACAAATGTAGAAGATGGTGTATTAATAAATTCAGGATTTTTAAACGGTTTATCTGTTAAAGATGCAAAAAAGAAAATAATAGAATTTTTAGAAGAAAAAAATATAGGAACAAAAAAAGTAAATTATAAACTACGTGATTGGGTCTTCTCAAGACAACGTTACTGGGGCGAACCAATTCCTATGGTACATTGTGAAAAATGTGGCTGGGTACCAATTCCTGAAGATGAACTACCATTAGTTTTACCAGATATTGAAGATTATGAACCTAGTGAAAATGGTGAATCTCCTCTTGCAAAACATACAGAATGGATTCACACTACTTGCCCTCATTGTAAAGGTGAAGCAATAAGAGAAACTGATACTATGCCACAATGGGCTGGATCTTCATGGTATTATCTAAGATATATGGATCCACACAACAATAATGCTCTTGCTTCTAAAGAAGCTCTAAACTACTGGTCACCTGTTGATTGGTATAACGGTGGTATGGAACACACTACTCTTCACTTATTATATTCAAGATTCTGGCATAAATTTTTATACGATATTGGAGTTGTTCCTACAAAAGAACCTTACCAAAAACGTACTTCACATGGTATGATTTTAGGTAGTAACGGTGAAAAAATGTCTAAATCAAAAGGAAATGTTATTAACCCTGATGACATAGTTGATGAATTTGGTGCAGATACATTCCGTGTATACGAAATGTTTATGGGACCATTTGATCAAACTGCATCTTGGTCTATGGAAAGTATTCGTGGTTGTGGTAAATTTCTAGACCGTGTATGGAATCTTCAAGATATGTTAGTAGATGGTGATTCATACTCTCCTAAATTTGAAAAGATGATGAATAAAGCTATTAAAAAGGTTTCTACTGATATAGAAGAAATGAAATTTAATACAGCCGTTAGTACATTTATGACAATGGTAAATGAATTTTATAAAGAAAAGAAAATCAATACTGCTGAATTCAAAACTCTATTACAATTATTGAATCCTTTTGCACCTCATATGACAGAAGAACTTTTCAGTAAATTATCTGATAAAACAATTGCTGATACACCTTGGCCAACATATGATGATAGTAAAACGATTGATGATGAAATAGAACTTCCTATACAAATAAACGGAAAGGTTAAAGCTACTATATCAATTATTTTAGATTCATCTGAAGAAACAGTAAAAGATTTGGTACACAAAAATGAAACAATTCAAAATCAATTATCTGATAAAACAATTGTTAAAGAAATATATGTAAAAAACAAGATATACAACATAGTTGTAAGATAAATCTTGTCATATAACTGTAATAAAAAAGTAATATGTTTGTAATATTACTTTTTTATTTTTGTTGTATAATATTAGCATGTGAATTACTAAGGAGAAATATAGATTATGAGTATTGAATCAGATTTAAAAAAAGATGGAATTGAAGTTGTTGGACGATTAGATACACTAAGTGTTAACAGTCTTGCACATGATGTTGCAGAAAAAATTTGCAAAGCTTTTCCAGAACAAAACTTTATATTTCAAAATCTTTTTATAGCATTATCTAGAATACCAATGTACATAGCCAATATTCCTGATGGATTTGCTGAAGCAAACTACTTCTACAAAAATTCATCTATTTATTTCAAAGCAGGTGAGCCTGTTTATGAGTTAGAAAAATATGCAATCCACGAATTTATTCATTATTTACAAGAGATTAAAGATAAAAAAGGAAATCTTGTTAGATTAGGCTTATGCGAATTTGGAGATATAAAAGTTAATGGTATGGCACTAAATGAAGGCGCTGTTCAACTTATGTCTTCAAAAGCTTTAGAAAATGATCAAGAAATTGTTAAATATTATGGAATTTCTTTGCCAACAAACAGTCCAACTTATTATCCAATATTATGTAATTTAGTTGCTCAAATGGCTTATATTACTGGTGAAGATGCTTTGTTTGATAGTACATTTTATTGTTCTGATCTATTTAAAGAACGATTTGCTAATTTGTGTGGCATTAATGCATTATATAAAGTTCAGAATAATTTAGATAAAATTATGAATTTTGAAGAAAAAATCATTAATTTAAATCAAAAACTTGTAAGTGATAACTGTGAAGGTATGAAGGCTCAAAGAGTTGCTAGTAAGATATCTAAGTATAAAAACCTAATTCAAAGCATATACTTTTCTACACAAGATTTAATTTATTCATCCTACTTTAATACACAATTTTCAAAAATTACAACTACAGCTGATATTGATTCATATAGATTTAAATTATATAACTATAAAAATTATATTGGAATTAGCGAAAATTACTCTAATTTTAATGATTATTATATTAATAAAATGGTTGACCTTGATGCAAAATATGAAAGCATTATCAATAACACAAGTATTGCTGTTATTAAATCTTCTGCAATTTCAACATTTTTTAAGAAGATCAAGGCAATTCTTACTTCTGAAATAGAATTACAATAATTAAATAGTTTATATAAAAAAACAATGTAAGAAAATTCCCCATAAAAATTTCTTACATTGTTTTTTATTTATTACATTGCTTTTCTGTATAATTCTATAAATTCTTCTTTACTTACTTCTCTTGGATTTCCTGGTTTACATGGATCTTCCATAGCTTTTTCTGCAAGCATTTCTAAATCTTCTTCTTTTGCTCCATAATCTTTAATTGTTTGTGTTATTCCAACTTTTTTACTTAATTCAGATATCATCCATACAAAAGTATTTATAACATCTTGATCATTTAAATGCTCTGCATCTGGTCTTCCTATATTCATTAATATTTCTCTAAATCTGTCTGCACATACTTCACCATTAAATCTCATTACTGTTGGTAAAAGCATTGCATTCGCTATTCCATGTGGTGTATCATATACAGCACCTAATTGGTGTGCCATTGAATGAACTATTCCAAGCCCCACATTTGAAAATCCCATTCCTGCAATATATTGTGCCATTCCCATCATTTCTATTGCTTTTTTATCTTTGTCATTTACTGCTGCTGGTAAATATTCAAATATCATTTTTATTGCCTTCATATGGAACATATCAGATATTTCATTATGAGCTTTGGTTATATATCCTTCAACCGCATGTGTTAAAGCATCCATACCTGTAGCTGCTGCAAGAGATTTTGGCATAGAAGCCATAAGCTCTGAATCTATTATAGCTACAATTGGAATATCATTTGGATCAACACATACCATTTTTATTTTTCTATCTTCATCTGTTATTACATAGTTTATTGTAACCTCAGCTGCAGTTCCTGCTGTTGTAGGTAATGCTATAACTGGCATTCCTCTGTTTACTGTATTTGATGCTCCATTAAGTGATTTTATATCTGCTCTATCTGGATTTGTCATTACTATAGATACTCCCTTTGCAGTATCCATACTTGATCCACCACCAACTGCAACAATAACATCTGCTTTTGCATTTTTACATGCTTCAACTCCATCTGTTACATTTTTTATTGTAGGGTTTGGTTTTATCTCGTCATATAATGTGTAATCTATTTCTGCATTTTTTAATATTTCCTCTACTTTAGCTGTTACTCCAGCTTGTACAAGTGACTTATCACTTACTAAAAATACCTTTTTAAAATTTCTTTTTTTAATCTCCTCTGTAAGATTTTCTCTGGCGTTATCTCCAAAATAAGATGTCTCATTTAATACAAATTTAACTGACATTTTTATCCTCCTTTGTTTTATTATAACCAAATTATATCAGCATTATATTTATAATTCAATAACTTTTTTGTGATATTATTGTGAATTATTTAACTTTATTTTAAATCGTCTACTATACTTTTAGCAGCTTCTCTTCCTGCCATTGCTGCCCATGCTACAGTTGCTTTTTGACCTATCAAATCCCCTCCTGCATATATTTTTTTATCAGAAGTTTGATATCTCTCATTTACTTTTATATATCCATATTTATTCAACTCTAAATTTAACTTGCTTAATATATCTTTTTGTGGCTTTGATCCAATTGCCATTACAACATAATCTACATCTATCAGATAATTACTATTTTCTATGTTTACCGGTACTTCTCTTTCTTCACCATCTATTTTTATAAGTTCTGTTTTTATACATTCTATTTGTTTAACCTTGTCTTTTCCTAATATTTTGACAATATTGTTTTGAAACAAAAACTCTACTCCTTCTTTTTTTGCAGCTTCTATTTCCTTTGTTTCTGCAGGCATTTGTTTTTCTGATCTTCTGTAAATCACATATACCTTACTAGGATTCTGTCTTTGAATTGTCCTTGCACAATCCATTGCAACATTTCCTCCACCTACTATTGCAACTTTCTTTCCTTCATAATTTGGATGCTCATTTTTTTCTAATAATGCATTTCCACCATAAACACCCCTTAAATTCTCTCCTTCAATATTCATCTCTGTTGATATATTTGCGCCCAATCCAAGAAAAATTGCATCATATGATTTCTTTAACTCTTCTATTGTAATGTCTTTTCCTAATTCTTGCTGATATTCAACTTTGATTCCTAAATTTAATATTGAAGAAATGGTACTTTCAATTACTTTCTTATCTATTCTGAAGTCTGGGATTCCATGTGTTAGAATTCCACCAAGTTTAGAATTTTTTTCATAAATTGTTACATCTGCTCCTTGTATGGCTAGAAATGTACTGCAACTTAGCCCTGCAGGTCCACTACCTATAATAGCAATTTTCTTACCTTTTAGTATTTCGCTTTTCTTTATTTTCTTATCATATCCGTTTTTTATAGCTTGATCAAAAACATATGCTTCTATTTTGCCTATATTTACAGGTTCACTTTTAATTCCTCTTACACAATGTCCTTGGCACTGCTTTGTATGAGGACATATTCTACCACAAATGCTTCCTAACATAGTTGTATTTATAAGTGATTTATATGCTTCTTCAATTTTTTCGTCTTTCGCAAGTTTAATAAATGTTGGAATATCATTGGATAATGGACATCCTTTTTGGCATGGCTTAGTTTTACAGTTTAAACAATATTCCATATCTTTTTTTATTTTTTCTTCACACATTATACTTTTTTTCCTCTTCGTTATATTTTTCAACTACCTGTTTTAGATCTTTCCAAAATTCTATTTTCTTTGTTTCATCTCTTAATAAGGCTGCAGGATGCCACGTTGGCATATATAGTATACCTTTGTGTTCTATCCACTTTCCCCTCACTGCTGTAATTGAATACTCTTTACCTAAGATATTTTTTAATGCTGTGTTTCCTAGTAACACTATAATTTTAGGTTTTACTAAAATAACTTGATTCCTTAAATAGTTTAAACACTCTTCTGTCTCATCATTTTCTGGAACTCTATTTGCAGGAGGTCTACATTTTACAATATTTGCTATATATACTTTTCCTCTATCTATTCCTAGGCCTTCAAAAGCCTTATTCATTAATTGCCCTGCTTTTCCAACAAACGGTATTCCCTGCTTATCTTCATCTGCTCCTGGGCCTTCTCCAATTAGCATTATATCAGCATTTTTGTTTCCTATACCAAATACAATGTTAGTTCTATTCTGGCATAGCTTACACTTTTTACAATTTGCAATACTGTTTTCTAATTCTTCCCAATTGTCATACATTTTTTATTATTTCTCCTTAATATTTTTTATCTCATTATTGGTTCTATTAATATTATCTTTTTTAATTCATGTGTATTAATTCTTGCAGGCCCACCAATAGGAATTACCGTTTTCTTTTCTGTATGTCCAAAGTTGTTTGATTTTACTATCGGAAAATCATATTCATTTTGTAGTACATCTAATAATATTTTTTCTAAAGATATACTTCCATCATAATTACCCACCCAGATTCCTTTTATTTTATCAAACACACCATTTTGTTTCATATTGTATAAATAATTAAATACAAGTTCTGGAGGTGTTTCTAAATATAGCTCTTCCATAAATAATATTTTATTTTGAAAATCAATATGATATTTGCCACATACCATTTCATTTATCAAACTTAATGTACCACCAACTAATTTTCCTTCTACTTCGCCTTCTTTAATTGTAATAAATTCGTCATCTGCTTGTCCTAACTCTAAACTTCCATGTACAAATCTATTCATTACTTCTTCATATCCATACTCCGTTGCCCAACTTGTTAGTGCTTTAAATGTTGGTCCATAGAAAGTGGGAATATTTGTTCTAGCATAAATTGCATTTGCGATTGAAGTGGTATCACTAAAACCACATAATGGTTTTGGATTATTTTTAATTATATCATAATCTATATAATCTAAAACTGAATTTGAATTAAATCCTCCACTTATGCAAAAAATTGCCTTAACCTCGGGATCTTTAAACATTTCATTTACATCTTCTGCTTTTTCTTGTGGAGTTGCTCCATACCCTAAAGTATTCTTAAATACATTCTTAGCAAATTTTATTCTAAATCCAGCCGCTTCCATTAACAATACAGAATTATTAATACATTCTAAATCATCTTTATCAACTGCTGAAGACGGAGCAATTACACCAATAGTATCATTCTTTTTCAACTTATCAAACATTTTTTATCTTCCTTTTTCTCGTATATTTACAGCTTATTATATACTCATTCTTGTAATTATTGCTGCATTTCTCCCAGATTTCTCTCTATCCGATCTGTATGAGTGAAGCTCATCAGAATTGCACACTGTACAGATTCCACTGTCTATCACATTTTCATCTTTTAGTCCAATTTTTCTTAATAGAATTTTATTAATTAGAGTAGTATCTATATAATATTTTTGTGCATTATTTATAATTTCACCTTTTTCTATTACATCGTTTTTGCAACATATGTCCGCAAACTCTTTTTCAAATAACTCCTTAACATCATCTTCAACTTCAAAATGACATTTTCTAATATGCGGACATATACAACATATAATGTCCTCTGGATTGCATCCAAATTCATCAATCATTTTCTTTACAGCCTTCTGACCTATTCTCTGTAAAGTTCCTCTCCATCCAGAATGAATACTCCCAATTACCTTTTTGATAGGATCATAAAGTAACAGAGATGTACAATCTGCAGAACTTGTGCTAAGTGTAATATTTTCTTTATTAGTAATAAGCCCATCTACTTCTTTAAATTGTTCAGAAGTATTTGTAACAACTTCTACATTGTCTGTATGAGTTTGTATTGGTTTTACAATTTTTTTATTATCTATTTTTAATACATCACATATTTTTTCATAGCTTGTTTCTAAAACTTGTATATCACCATCTATTCTGAAATTCAAATTATCACTTCTTAAAGTATAGCAATGTTGTATCTCTGGATATTCTAATAACCTTTTAAATTGTATATATTCGACTCCATCTTTCTTAATATGCACTATAGTTTCATTTGATAAATCTTTCATTAATACTCCTTTCCATCATAAATCAAAATTTATTTATTTGCTTTTTCTTCATCTGAAATATTACTTAGGATTGCTTCTTTGTTTAGATTACCAACATAATAATACGAATTTTTACATATTCCGTTGTTAAAATTACATATTGATTTGTACTTGCAATATTCACAAGGCGTCTTTCCTCCCTTTATTTTATAATATGGCTTTGTTTCAATATTTCCTGTTAATATTTTTGTACTAATCTGTTTAATCATCTTTTTGGTATACTTCTGTAAACTCTCAAATTCTTTCCTAGTTATTGCATTTGATCTGCTACCCAAATTTCCATCTTTATCAATATATGCAGGTATTATATCAGATTTTCCATTTTCTACTTTTGTATCCATCATTTTAGCAACTTCAACATCTGCTAAAATAAAACCTTTCATTTTAAATTGTTTTCTTATCTCTGATTCTATTTCTTCATCTGTCATATGAGAACTAGCTTTTATAGTAGGATCTATCAGATTAAAATATAGCACACCTGCTGGTAAAAATTGATTAGACTCGCATACTGCATCTAAGTAAGTTAGAAGTTGTAACTGTAAACCAGCGACCACTTCGTTTAAATTAATATCTTTTATAGATGATTTATAATCTATAACTCTAATATAATTTCCTTCTACTGTCTTTGCAATATCTAATCTATCTATTTTACCTGTTATTTCTATTTTTTTACCATTGTCTAATGAAATACATATTGGATCATATTCCTTCCCTTGTTTAAACTCCATTTCATGTCCCAACACTTCAAATTTACTATACTTTAAACTATCAACTATGTATTTCATCGATTTTTGTATAACCTTTTTTAGTCTAGCAGCTAACACACGATATTTTGGTATACTTGTAAAGATATAATTTTGTTTTAGCTGAAGTTTTTGTTCAACAATTTCACTTACAATTGATCTTATTTGATCATCTGTTATTTGTTTTACTGAAATATTTTTTTCTTCTATAGTTTCAAAAAACTCGTCGATAACGTCATGCATAAATGTTCCCGTATCTATTGCTTCTATCTTTAACTCATTTCTATCAGATAATTTTAAACCATACTTTAAATGATATGAAAATGGACAAGATTTATATTGTTCCAATTTTGATATACTTGTTTTTAATGTATTTCCATATAATTTTTCAATCAATTCTTCATTAATTTTATCTGGCTCATTTGTATAATTTAGTGCCTTCATACTATTTTCTAACTGATTTTTCCATTGCTCATTATTTTTATAATAATTATATAATATTTGCCACACTTCTTTTTGATTTTGGTTTATTAAATCACTGTCATTTTTAAAGTCGTTATCATCACCGAACTTTCCTTCATCTCTTAATATTCTTAATTTATCTAAAAGTTCTTCAAAAGATATCTCTTCTGTTAGAATTTCATTTTGCTTTTTCATAACATCGCTTTTTTCAGTTAATTCTGGAAAGATCTTTTTTATTCTATTTATAATCATAGAAGATCTTAATGATCTTCCTTCAAGATCTGCTGATGAATAAGATAAATATAATTTTTCTTCAGCTGTTGAGAAGGATTTATAAATATTAAAATTATCATCATATAATTTTTCTAATATTCCTTTTGCAAGTTCTGTACCTTCATTTTTTAATTTTTCTCTATCTTTATCATTAAAAAATCCTTCATTTCTATTTACACTTGGAAACATTCCATCGTTTAGGCCTATAATAAATACAGCTTTTACCTTATGACTTCTAGATCTATCCACATCTCCCACAATTACCTGATCTTGTGACGCTGGTATCTTACCAAGTCCACTATTTCCTAAACCAATTTTTAATATGTCTGCATATTTTTCAAATGTAATTTTTTTATCTCCAAATATATATATCATTTCGTCTAAAACATCAACAATAACTTTCCAACTTGTTTCATATTCCTTTGCTTTTTCTAGCTCTCCTATTTCAGTTAATTCTATTATTTTTTGTTCTAATTTTTTATCAATTTCATTTTCTATTAAAAAGTTATATATTGCCTCTGTGATACCTTTTACATCTTTTTTATTAATCAATTCTTCCTTAAACTTTAACAGTGGTGGTACTATGGTATTTCTAACATGTAGTATTTTTTCTTTTTCGTCGTCACTTTCATTATAGAAATTCCATTCCTCTTGATACCACTTTTTACCTCTTATTCCCCATTTTAAGCAATAGTTTTCTAATAGGTTAATATCCATAGAATCAATTTGTATAAATCCAGTTTTTAAGTATTCAAATACTGATTCATATGTCCAGTTTTGAGCAAAAATGTTTAATATAGCTAATATGTATCTTACCAAGATATTTTGATTTAAGTCTTTTTTCTCATCAATAAAAACAGGTATATGATATTTATTAAGAATTACCTTACACAAACTCGCATATCCTTCTAAATCTTTTGTTATTACAGATATTTCGTTATATCTATATCCGTGATCTCTTACTAACTTTACAATTTCAGCTCCAATATGTTCAATTTCTGAATATTGATTTTTTGCCAAAAATAGTTCTATATTTTTTATTTGATTTGTATATTTTTTATATGGTACAGCATATATATTTTCTTCTAAATGTTTTAGCTCTGGAACTTTAAATCTATAATTTTTGTCTAATAAAACTGGCTTTTCAATTTTTATATCTTCCTGTTTTGCTATTTGAAATATTTTATCTAAAGTATTTTTATTTGTGTAAAATATATCTGTGTCAGGATTTGTCCCCATATCAATATCATCTGTGCAAACAGTTATATGTATATCGTTTTCGTTTTTTAATAGAGCTCGTATAATTTCGTATTCTTGCTTTGTAAAACCTACAAATTCGTCTATGTATATATCACATTTTTTGAAGTTGTTTGCTTTATCTAAGTTCATTGCTAAAATTGATAAACAATCATTTTCATCAATATATTGATTTGAAATTTGCTCATCATATTTTTCATATATTGTTAACATATCTTGTATTTTTGCTTTTAAATATTCATCTTCTGTTTTTTTCATTGTATCTTCTAGTATATTAGTCGTAATTCCATGCTTTTTAAATTCCGTAATCTGTTTGGAAACCAATTCTACATTTTCATTTGATTTTCCTATAAATTTTAATTCCTTCTTTTTATCTAGTAATATGTTAAATAATAACATAGACTTACCACAAGCAGATAGTGTTTGAGAATCAGCTCTCCTAGTTTCATTTATTATTCTATATGCCATACGATTAAATGTAACTACCTCTGCATCCGTGATTGCATTTGTCTTTATCGTATCCATTAATTTTTTCTCTGCTGTAAAAGAAAACTGTTCCGGAGTTATAATGTATATCTTTTTTGCAAATTCTCTGTTTTTCCTTCTATCTTCCACTTTTCGTGCTATTTCATTAAAAATATATGTACTTTTTCCTGTTCCTGATTTACCATATATAATTTCTAAACTCATGTCTTCTCCCTTTATTTTATGCGGTTTCTCTTTTCCAGTAAAATAGATATTGCTGTGCTATTCCTTCTAAATTTCCGTATTTTTCTTTTGCTAAATTTTCTATTTCTTTTTTACTTACTTTTGTCTCATCTTCATTTTTTATATATAATTCGTTCATTACTCTTCTTACCCATACATCTATTGGAAAAACATCAAAACGTTTTAATTTTGAAAATAATAAAATACAATCTGCAACTTTTGGGCCTACTCCAGATAAGGTTAATAAGCTTTCTTTTACTTTGCTTGTGTCTTCCTCGTACATTTTATCTAAGTCTACCTCTTTATTTAGTATCATCTTCGTTGTTTCATACACTCTTACATCTCTAAATCCTAATCCCAAACTTCTCAAGTCTTGTACACTTGCTCTAGCAAGTTGTTGTACTGTTGGAAAAGTATAATACGTGTCTCCATTCCATTCTATTTTACTTCCAAATTTTTCTGATAATCTATTTATAATTCCTTTTATTCTTGGAATATTGTTATTTGCAGAAATTATAAATGAGATAATTGTTTCCCACAAATCTTGGTTTAAAATTCTAATTCCTTCTCCATAATCTATGCTCTTTTTTAAATTATCATCTACCTTAGATAACTCTAATTTTATATCTTCATAGTTTCTTGCCAAATCAAAGTATTCTGTGCAAACTTCTTTTATGTTATTTTCACATATACCTTTAAATATAATATCATTATCAATTTTATTTACATTTAATACATTGTTATTAAAAATTCCTGTATAACTTCCGTCTTTTTGCTTTTCCCATCTAAAACATTGACCACAATCAAAAACATGGTTAGGTTCAAACGATTTTGCATCTTTTAAAATATATTTTTGTTCTTGCATACTTTTACCTCACAAGTAATTTCACAACTTAAATTATACAATTATTTTCTATTAGTGTCAATAGTGTTTAGAACGTATGTTCAGTAATATTTTTTTATCTAAAACCTTTTCCCCAAGCTTCACGTGCATTTGATATAACAACAAAAGAGGCCGGATCTATTCTTTTTGCAATATCTTTTATAATAGCAATTTCGTTTCTAGAAGCTACACACCATAGCATCATTTTTTTCTCTTTTGTATACATTCCTTTTGCATAAATTCCGGTTGTACCTCTATCTAGTTTTTTGCCTATTTCTTCTGCAATTTCTTTATATTTATTAGATACTATAAACATATTTTTAGTAAAATATATTCCTTCAAAAATCACATCTATCATTTTTCCCATAATATAAATTGCAATGGCAGAATATAATCCTATTTCTATTTGTTTAAATACTATAACATTTAAAATAACTATAATTCCATCTACAATAACAATAAGATTTCCTGGTCTATATGTTGATCTATATGATCTTATAATATATGACAACATATCAGTTCCACCTGTAGAAGCATTTGCCTTTAAGATTATAGCTGTCCCAATACCAACAAGTATTCCACCGTAAATACATGCTAATAACCTATCTGTTGTTAATGGTTTTATTTTATCAAATATATCTATAAAAAAGGATAACAATACCGTTCCTATAATTCCTTTAATTGTTGTTTCTTTTCCTACTTTAACATATGCCATTATAAATAGTGGAATATTCAAGCATAACATTGTGACTCCAAGTGGCAAATTAAACAAATAATAAATAATTGTAGAAATACCTGCAAATCCACCAGTTGACAATTGATTTGGTAATAAAAATAGTGATGTTCCAATTGCCATTATTATGCAACCTACTGTTAAATATAAAATTTCTTTAGTCCACTTTTTTAAAAATATATTTATTTCTTTAGTTCTTAAATTAATCATAAAATCACCTATTATTAGAATTATTTCCAATAATAGGTGATTTATACTCTTTTATTCATATGTCTTAAGTATCTCTAATTTGAATTTTCCAGGTTTAATTTCTTCACTTGATTCTACAGCCACATCAACATCATATACTTCTTTTAATTTTAATACATTTTCTTTTTTGTGACCAATAATATTGTTTATATTCTCTGGATTTGCAATTATTTTTACTTTGATAACCTTTGTATTTATTTTTTTAATTTCATTTAAAAGACTATCATACCACATGCTAGATTCAACTAGCTGTCTAAAAGCTGGATGGTATGGTCCTGCAACAACTTGACTAGTTTCTTTTGATGGATCAGATATTTCTTCTGTATTTTGTAATCCTATTCTTATTACATTAATTTTGTGTTTATTAAATAGTTTAACAATTTCTTTACATCTTTCAACCGCCTGTGTCACAGTAAGCGGTGTATATTCTTTATTTTCATATTCAATCGCAAGAGGGGTATCTTTTATTACTAATACAGGATAAACTCTTACTATTTTAGGCTTTAATTTTATAAGTTCTTTTGCTGTATTTATTTCATCTTGTTTTGTACTTTCAGGAAGTCCTACCATCATTTGATGACCTAAAATGAATCCATTCCACCTAATTAGTTTTGATGCTTTTTTTACATCTTCTACAGTATGTCCTCTTTGGCTTCTGTTTAATATGTAATTGTTCATAGATTGAACTCCAAGTTCAATTGTTTTTACATGATATTTTTTTAACATTTTTAAAATATCTTTATCTATTGCATCTGGTCTTGTTGATATTCTAATACTATTTACTTTTTTATCATGTATATATTTTTGAACAGCTTGTAATAATTCTTCTTGCTTTTCTTTTTCGATTGCTGTAAAACTACCACCAAAAAAAGCAACTTCTACATACTTATTATCATCTTTAAAATTCTTTAAATAGTATTCAATTGTATCTTCTACATCTTTTGCGTTTACCATCTTTGTTTGTCCACTGATTTTCTTTTGATTACAGAATATACAATTATTTGGACATCCTAGGTGAGGTACAAATATTGGTATAATATATTCTTTTTTCATTATACACCTCCATGAATTTAGTTTAACTTTTCCAAAGCCTTTTCTGCTGCATTCATTTCTGCACTTTTTTTGGTTTTACCCTCTCCTGTTGCAAGTTCTTTTCCATCACATTCAACTTTTACCCAAAAAGTTTTGTCATGATCTGGTCCACTTGTTTTTATCACAGTATATTTAATGCACACTTCTCCATTTTCTTGTAATTTTTCTTGTAAAACTGTTTTATGATCTTTCATTCCTACATTTTTTGAAGAAATTTCTATTGCATCTTTTAAGTTGTCTATAATAAATTTTTCAGCCTCCTCTAGCCCTCCATCAAAATAGATTGCTGCTATCACCGCTTCTACACTATCTGCTAAAATTGCTGGTTTTTGATTTCCATGACAAGCATATTCACTTTTCCCTATATATAAGAAATCACTAAAATTATGCTTATTTGCTACTTTGTATAAGCTTTGCTCACATACTACTTCTGCTCTAACTTTAGTCATTTCTCCTTCTCTTAATCTTGGGTAATTGTTATAAATATATTTGCTAGAAATAAATTCTAATATACTATCTCCTAAAAACTCTAATTTTTCATTACTTTCTATTTTATTCTCATATGCATACGATGTATGAGTTAGTGCTTTTTTCAATAGTTCTTTATCCTTAAATGTATATCCTATACTCTTTTCTAATGTATCAAACATTTTACTTATTTCACCTCCTTTGCCAAATTCTTTTATATTATACAACAAAATAAAAAAAAATGCAAAAAAAGAAAGGTTTATAACCTCTCTTTTTTTGTTATGCTATATGGTCTTTTATATAGTCTACTACATCTCCAACTGTTGCAACTTTTTCTGCGTCTTCATCTGGGATTTCTATATCAAATGCTTCCTCTAAAGCCATTATTAATTCAACAATGTCTAATGAATCTGCTCCTAAATCATCTATAAAAGATGCTTCCATTGTAACTGCAGTTTCTGCTACTCCTAATTGTTCTACAATAATTCCTTTTACTTTTTCAAAAACTTCTTCTGAACTCATGTTATAAGTTCACCTCCTTATATTTTCATAAAATTATTTTAACCTAACAATAATACATATTAATTTAATTGTCAAGATTTTTTACAAATTATTTTACTTATTTCATCTTTAAGTCCGATTTTTCTACTGTTTTCGCATTTTCAAACTCTTCTATCATTCTATCTACAGCTTTATTTTCTACAAATTTCTCAGCTTGTTTTATTGTAAATTCAAATAATTTTTCATCACTACTTCCATGTGCTTTTACAACAGGCTTCTTTACACCTAAAAATAAAGCCCCTCCATATTCTTTATAGTCTACAGTCTTTTTAAATCTATTTATTGCAGGTATAGTAGGTATTGCTGCTATAGTTGAAAGTATATTCTTTTTTATACTCTCTGATAAAGTTCTTTTAACTAACTTTCCTAATCCCTCAACTGCTTTTAAGAATACATTTCCTGTAAATCCATCTGTTACTAATATATCAACTTTACCCGTAAAAGCATCTCTTCCTTCAACATTACCAATAAAGTTTATATTTAATTCTTTCGCATTGTCTTTTAATAGATGATATGACTCTTTTGTAAGTTCATTTCCCTTAGTTTCTTCTGTACCTATGTTTAATAACCCAACAGTTGGATTTTCATTTCCAAATGTATTTCTTAAATAAATACTTGCCATTTGTGCAAATTGTAATAAGTTAATAGGTTTACAGTTTGTATTTGATCCACAATCCATAAGCAAAAGTCTACTTTTATATGCTGGTAGTATCCCTGCTAATGCCGGTCTATCTATTCCTTTTATTCTACCTACTATAAGTGTAGCACCAGTTAGCAATGCTCCTGAATTTCCCGCGGAAATAAATACATCACCTTTATCTTCTTTTAGTAAATTAAATCCTACAACCATTGAAGAATCTTTTTTTCTTTTAATTGCTTGTGTTGGTATATCTTCCATTTCTATTGTTTCCGTAGTATGGTATATACTCAATCTTGGAGATATTTCAGATATATCATCTTTTCCATATAGCTCTTTAATTCTATTATTTATGACATCTTTGTTTCCAATCAAAACAACGTCTGCTTTTATTTGATTTATTGCTGTTACCGCTCCTTTTATATTTGCATCTGGTGCATTATCTCCACCCATTGCATCTAGTAATATTTTCATAAAGTTTCCTCCAATAATTGTTTTATATAATATATTATTTTTTTAATATTTTATAACTTATATTATCCAAAGTCAATTGTCATACTTGATTTTATTATTTATTTTTGTATCTTTCAATTCTACTGACTGCATGTTCTAAAAGATTATTTTATATTCAAACCACAAAAATTAAAGCCTTCTACTAATAGAAGGCTTTATTATTCTAATATAAATAGTTTTGTGGGTTTAAAGATACCCCGTTTTTTACAACTTCAAAATGTAAGTGGTTACCTGTTGAGTTACCTGTTGATCCAACTGCTGCAACAACGTCTCCTGCATTTACTTTTTGTCCAGCAGATACATATAGTTTACTACAGTGAGCATAATATGTCATAACTCCGTTTCCGTGTGAAACCTTTACAACATTTCCATATCCACCACTATAACCAGCAAAAGTAACTGTTCCACTTGCTGCTACCTTAATAGCTGTTCCTTTTGGTGCTGCAATATCCAATCCTGAATGTCCACTACTTCTTATACTTTCCATGTTACCAAATCTGGATGTAATTATTCCAGATAATGGTGTAACTGTTAATTTCACTCCATTTAGCGATGCAACTTTTACAGTTGTGCTTGAACTAGATGATGTATAAGAACTTGAAGCTGCAGCTGCAGCTTCGGCTGCTTTTACTTTAGAATCTAAAGTTTTAGTAAGATTAGCCTTTGCAGTTTTTATTGTTTTAACACCACTTTGCTTATCTGTTGTTATAACATCTACAATTCCTATTTTAACTTTTATCTCTTTTTCATATTTTTTATTTAATTTTTTTACTAAGCTTTCTGCTTCTTCTAAGTTTGCAACTTTTACCTTTTCTTTACCATCTATTGTTACTGCATATATTTTATATGTTGTTTCAGCACTTGATTCTATTTTTGCTAGAATCTCTTCACTATTTGTGCTTTCAGTTTTGTCTACAAATTTAAAATGATATTCAGGCATTTTTGCAATCGTTGTAAATAATTTGTTTTCTTCTTCTCTATTTATAATTTCGTTTACAGATTGTTCAAATTGTTCCTTATCTGTAACATATCCTAACTTCTCTCCATCTACAGTTACTTCACATACAAATTGATATTTTATAAAAATAACTGCTATTATCATAAACAGTGCAATTGCTACCATATTGATAAACTTTATTGCTTCTTTTGTGTAGTATTTTATTTTCCTGTTTAAAATATATATTCACTCTCCTTTTTGTAGTGCGACAAAATTAATTATACTATATATTTTAAACAATTTCAAATGTCATATACTTTTTTCTCGCAAATTTACGGCATTTTTGATATTCTGCCAATAGTACGTTTGAATTTATTGTATACTTTGCTCCGTTTTTCTTTGTTTTTCTCTGTTTTTCTTTATTTTTCAGATATTGACTTTTTGTTTTAATTACTATCTATCCATTATCATTTATTTTACTATATATTTAACAAATTTATTATACTATCTATATATCCTTTTAATATGCTCTACAGCGTTCTTTTCTAATCTAGAAACTTGTGCTTGTGATATACCAATTTCAGATGCAACTTCTATTTGAGTTCTTCCTTCAAAAAATCTTTTAGCTATAATCATTTTTTCTTTTTCAGTTAGTTTTTTCATAGCTTCTGCAATTGTTATTGTCTCTGCCCAGTATTCATCCGTATTCTTTTTATCTTTGATTTGATCTTGAATATAAATATTATCCATATCGTTATTTCCAGCAGGTTCTTGTAATGATACAGGTACCTGGATTGCATCTAAGCTCATTACAATTTCTTCTTTTGGTATATCTAATATCTTAGAAAGTTCCTCTATATTTGGTTCTCTATTATTTATTTTTAAAAATTTTTCTTTTTCTGTTAGAACTTTATAGGCTAAATCTCTTATTGACCTACTTACTCTAATAGTATTGTTATCTCTCAAATACCTTTTTACTTCACCTATTATCATGGGTACCGCATAAGTTGAAAATTGACAATTTTGACTTAAATCAAAATTATCCATAGCTTTTATTAATCCAATACATCCAATTTGGAATAAGTCATCTGCATTTTCTCCTCTTGTATAAAACCTTTTTATTACACTTAGTACTAGTCTTAAATTTCCATTTATAAACTTTTCTCTTGCTTCTTCATCTCCATTTTTTACAGCTATTAATAGTTCTTTTTTTTCTTCATTTGATAATACAGGTAATTTTGCAGTATTTACACCGCATATCTCCACCTTATTCATCAAATAAAAACCTCCTTTAGAATTTAATGTTATCTACATTATTTCCAAATTTGGTTTTTTTATACTTTTCAATTATCCTGTTTTACTCATTATATCTTTCTTCATTTTATTTATAATCTTTTTTTCAAGTCTAGATATATAACTTTGCGATATTCCAAGCATATCAGCAACTTCTTTTTGCGTTTTTTCATTTCCGCTAATAAATCCAAAGCGTAATTCCATTATATTTCTTTCTCTATTACTTAATTTATCTATTGCTGCTCTTAATAAGGTTTTATCCACCTCATCTTCTATTCTTCTTGATGTGATATCTGAATCTGTTCCTAAGATATCTGATAATAATAGCTCATTTCCATCGCCATCTTGATTAAGTGGCTCATCTATTGATATTTCACCTTTGATCCTATTACTTCTTCTTAAATACATCAATATTTCATTCTCAATACACCTTGATGCATATGTTGCAAGTTTAATTTTTTTATCTGTATTAAACGTATTTATTGCTTTCATTAGTCCTATTGTCCCAATAGATATCAAATCTTCTAACCCAACACCTGTATTCTCAAATTTTTTTGCAATGTATACTACTAGTCTTAAATTTCTTTCTACTAATATTTGTCTAATCTCTTCTTCTCCGTTTGATAATCTTTCCAACATATCTGCTTCTTCTTCGTTAGATAATGGTGGTGGCAGAGTTTGACTACCTCCTATGTAGTAAATTGGCAAGTTTTCAATTTCATCATTTCCTATATACCTTACATATAAGGTATTAATACTATCCTTTAAAATTTGTAATAAATTCATTTTCCTCTCTCCCTTCCAGCATATCCAAACCTATCAAAGCAGAATATGTATTTTTCTTTGTTAATTTTTGATTATATATACATATAATTACCTTCTTATTTTTTATTTCATCAATATCTGTTATAACATTAACCTCATCGACTTTAAACCCTAGTAACATTCCATTTTGTTTGCCAATAGAATGAAATGGTATCATTCTGAATCTAGCTCTATAACTAATATTTGATTCATTTTCTTTCCAATCACCTCCTATAATATCGTCAATATTATCTAATATACTTTTTGGCATAATTTCATATAATTTTTCTTTTTCAACAATTACGACTGGAATTGAAGTAATTGGATCTTTTAGCTGATTACCTGTATCTAACATTCCTTTTAATCTTATACTCTTGTTCTCTATTTTTATTTCAATTTCATAAATTAAGCCTTTTTTGCTCATTCTATTTTTAAAAATTTTAAATGCAACATGAGTCAATATAAAGCCCACAAAGCCTCCAAGTAAAGCTATTTTTATAGGATATGTTCCAATATATACACCATTTTTCATTAATATATCTTGTGGTCTTATAAAATATAACAGTGCAAATGCACAACCTCCAAATACAAATGAAACCAAATAAAACATTATGAGTTGCTTTATTAAAGCTTTTATTCCCTTTGGAGAAAATGCAATATATATCATACTAACAGATAATATAATCTTTACTATCATGTTAGAATATATAGGAAATATTTGCATATAAGCTAAAATTGCATATACGCCTCCTACTAATGCAGAAATTCCTAATCTTATATGATGTAATTTCATTTTCATGATAAATCCTGTTGCAAATAAAATAATGTAGTTCATGCACAAGTTTTCTAATAAAACTATATCTAAATAAATTGTCATTTATATTATCCTTTTATACCATGTAATTTTATTTTTTTATTTTAATGTTATATAACCATATAATTTTTAGCATTACTATTGTACAACTGTTATATTTAAAAACTTGTCAATTCTTAGGCACGAAAAAAAGAAATAATCTACAATTTTAGATTATTTCTCTATAAACACAATAATTTAATATATTCTACGCTATAAAACAACAATAAGTTCTATTTTCTTATTATATAAAATTATAAAAAATAAAGTGTACATTTCGGTAAAATGTACACTTTATTTTTAGATTTATTTATTCATTCCTTTATTTTTTCTTAAGAAAGATGGAATATCTAAATTATCAGAAGAGTTTGAATTATCTATTGGTGTTGGGATAGAATTTAATTTTTTATCCCATGCTTTATCAATAATTTCTCCTACTGGAATATTTGATATACTTCCTGGTTCTTTTTCAAAACCTGTAGCTATAACTGTGATAACTATGTCTTCATCTAAGCTTTCATCAATTACTGCACCAAAGATAATATTTGCTTCAGGATCAACACTACGTTGAATTAATTCTGCAGCAGTGTTAACTTCATGTAGTCCTAAATTGTTTCCACCTGTAATGTTAATGATAACACCTCTTGCTCCTTCTATTGAAGTTTCAAGTAATGGGCTTTGTACGGCTTGTTTTGCAGCGTCTTCTGCTCTATTTTCTCCAGATGCTCTACCAATACCCATATGAGCCATTCCTGTATTTAGCATAATTGTTTTAACATCAGCAAAGTCTAAGTTTACAAGTCCTGGTATTGCTATAAGGTCTGATATACCTTGAACACCTTGTCTTAATACGTCATCTGCCATTTTGAAAGCTTCAACAATTGAAGTTTTTCTATCAATAACTTGTAATAATTTGTCATTTGGAATTACTACTAATGTATCTACTTTTCCTTTTAAGCTTTCTACACCACGTTCTGCTTGTGATAATCTTTTCTTTCCTTCAAATGTAAATGGTTTTGTAACAACACCAATTGTTAAAATTCCCATTTCTTTTGCAGTAGCTGCTATAATAGGTGCTGCACCAGTACCTGTTCCTCCACCCATGCCAGCTGTTACGAAAACCATATCTGCTCCGCGTAAAGCTTCTGCTATTTCTGATTTGCTTTCTTCAGCTGCTTGAGCTCCTATATCAGGGTTAGCCCCTGCTCCTAAACCTCTTGTAATTTTTTCTCCAATTTGAATTTTTGAAGCTGCTTTTGAAAGAAGTAGTGCTTGTCTATCTGTATTTACTGCAATAAATTCTACGCCTTTTATTCCAGAATCCACCATTCTATTTACAGCATTGTTTCCAGCTCCACCAACACCTATTACCTTGATTGTAGCTGTTCCATCTAACATTGTGTTTTCGTCTGTGCTATCCATTAACATAATGTTTCTCCTCCTCTAATTTTAATTATTATTTTGATAATTTGTTTTTTATGAATAGAAAAATTCTTTTATTCTTTCTATTATATTTTGAAAAATATTTTCTTTTGAGTTTGAGTCTATACTACTTGAAACTGTCTTCGCAAAAGGTCTTGATGCAATATATCTTACTAGGGCATATGCTGTTCTATATTCTGGTCTAACTGTACTAATTGCTCTACCCGTAGATATTTTTACTGGTATATTTAATATTATTTTACCTGCAACATCGCTCTTATTAATATTTGTAATACCTTGTCCTGTTAATATTACATTATTAATTCTTTGTTTAATTCCTTGCATTGTAATGTCTTTGTTGACAAGTGAAAATATTTCTTCTATTCTTGCTTCTATAATTTCAATTAGTTCTGAGCTCTTAATTACCTTTTTATTATCATCTTTACTTGTAGATAGTAAAATCTCATTGTCATTATCTATAAAAGACTTTAGAGCTAATCCATATTGTTTCTTTAATTTATCTGCTTCTTCTTCTGATATATTAAGTACTAATGCAATATCATTTGTAATGTTGTCTCCTCCTAATGGAATTGTATTAGTATATGTGAATTTTAATCCTTCAAATACTCCTATATCAGTATTTCCAGCTCCTATATCTAATAGCATTACATTATCATTAAGCTCATTTCCATCTAAAACTAAACTTCTCTCTGCAAGAGTAATTGGTACTAATCCATCAACATCTATATCAACTTTTCTAAAAATATTTGAAATTTTTCTCATATATTCTTTATCTGCTAATACCACTTGTGCCTTTAAGGTAAAGTTTGAACTTAAACTTCCTATTGGATCTTGAACAGATTTTCCATTATCTAAAATAAATTCATCTGTAACTATATCAATAATTTGTTTTCCTTCTGGAACATCAATATCTTTTACTTGTGATAGTCCCACACCAACATCTTTTGCAGATATTCCTGCATATTTATCCTTGGCTTCTTTTATAATACTATTTTGTACAATTGTAACATATTTTCCTGGTATCGTCACATAAGCTGAGTTTATTGTTAATTCGTTTTCTGCTTCTGCTTCTTTAATCAATTTAGAAATTGCAGCAACTATTTCTTCTTCATCAATAATTTTAGCTTTTTTTATACCATTACACTTACAACTACTTGTAGATAAAAGCTCAATTTGGTTAAAATTATTGACTTCTCCAATAACTAGACTTACTTTTGAAGTACCAATGTCTATTCCTACGATAACATCTCCGATTGCCAAAGTTCATTCCTCCATTTTATACATCCATCTATGTTAAAAATTAACACAGATTTTCTGTTTTATATTTATGCTTTTAATTCCTCATTAGAATATTACAATTTTCAAAAAAAGTCAATAGCATTTGTAATATTTTTGTAATATTTCTGTAACATTTCTGACATATTGTCTGATAATGTTGTTTATTGGTTTTCTTTCTATTTTGCGCTAACCTTACGCTTCCTTGTCTGACACGTCTTTTATAACTTTTTTACTTGTTTTTTTAGTAAATTTTTCTAAATAATATCTTCTTATAATTGCTAAATTATTAAACATTCTTCCTACAAATACAACAATTGCTGCAAGATAAATATCAACATTTAGTTTTTGACCTAAATATGTTAACAACATTGAAAGAATTGCATTTCCAAAAAATCCTGATACAAATATTTTCAAATCAAATGTTTTATTTAAAGTTGATGAAATTCCTCCAAATACAGAATCCAATGCTGCTATAATTGCAATTGCTAAATATCCAGAATATGTATATGGTATGATAGGTACATTAATTCCTATTAACGCTCCTATTACGCACCCAACTATAATTGCAACAAAAATCATTTTTATTCCTCCTCAACACTTAAAGTTTTATATGTCATTTCTCCATTATATTTCAATATTTCTATTTTTTTACTTGTTTCCATACTAACTGATTTTCCACTATTTTTATATTGATCTACAAATCCACTATCTTTCAAATTTAAAATACTTGATAGATATGCTTGATTTCCAATCGCTTTTACAACATATGGTGCCTCTAAACGTTGTTGTCCTACTGTAATGTATGAATATCCTCTTATATCAAATATATCTGTAGTATTTATTATTCTTATATCATTTATTGAAATAGCTTCTGCTCCTGCATATTTTAATTCATTTACAAGTTTTATTAAGTCAGATGCCTCTATATCTTTTTCATCAGTATCATTTAATGTTACTATTACACCCTCTCCGTATACATCTGTCTTTCCAACAGCCACATTAGATTGTTTCAATTCTTTATCTATTAATTCAGATGCCGCTTCATTCTTTTCTATTTTTTCATTATACTCAGCTATTTTTTTATTTGTAGTTTCTAACTGTGCATATGTTTCTTCATACTTTGTTTTCCACTCAGATAAAGTTTTTCTAAGCTCTGCTTCTCTCATATTTTTTATATCTGTTATATCTGTTTCTTCTACCGTTTTAAATTGCATTAACATGACACTTGTTAATGTAATACATACAATAAACATAACAATCGCAACAGCAAGGTTATCTATTTTAAACTTTTTCATTTAGTACTTCTCCTCTCTCTTTAAGCTTTCTATTTTCCGTTTTTTTTCTTTTATATACTTAAAGTTCATTGTACCACTGTATTTACTTATAGTTATATTTTCAGATTTTTTTACATCATTAACAATTATTCCATCTTCTATCATTGAATCTAAATATGATCCAATTCTTGTTATTTGTCCATATAACAAGGCTTGTGGTCCTATAGCTTTTATTGTAAATGGTGAACCTATTTTTTCTCCATTTATTTTTATTACAGTTCCTTCACATGTAATTGCAGAAGTATTTATTATTCTTTGCCCATTTATCTCTATTGCTTCTGCTCCTGCATTTCTTAGTTCATTTACTAAAGATAATAAATCTTCATAATGAATTAATTTCCTATTTGCAGTATCTATTGATAATATAGAATCGTCCTTTGTTCCATCTTGCATTTCAATTATAATTCCTTCGCCTTTTACATTAGTTAACCCTAATAGTGTATTGTTCTTTTTTAATTCATTTTCTTTTTCAATTGATGTAGTATCATTTTGAGTTGCTTGTTGTCTTACTTGTTCAAGCTCTTTCTCTGCTTTCTTTAGTTCATTTGATACATTATCATATTTTTCTTTCCATTTTAATACACTATCTCTTAATTCATTATCTGCTAATGTTTGAGATGCCGTTGAATTAGCATTATTCATTGTTCGTACTTGTATAGCAATAGCCATTGTCAAAATCAAACACATAACTCCTAAAGTAATTCCTATTTGTTTTTTATTCACGACTTACCTCCTTGTCATATAATTAAATACTTTTTCTAAAGTATGGCTTACTTTTTTCATCATTTAAGTTCATATTTAGCATGATTTCACCTTTTGTATTTCCTTCTATTTCATTAAATTCAATGATCCATAACATCTTTGTACTTAAATTTGATGTATCCCCTAGATGAACTGTTTTATTTTTCTTTTGTAATATTAATTTATAATTATTGTGATCTGTAATATCTATTTTAGTAATTAGATTTGCTACATCATTGCTATTTGCTGATTCCATAATTTTTAATACATCGCCCAATTTTTTTAAATCGTCTTCACACAATCTATTACCTGTTTGTATATTTTCCTGAGGTGTCTCTATACCAACGATTATTGGTAAATCATCTGTTTTATCAGAAACCTCTAGTATGTATCCCTGATTATTTATAATAGCATAAGCATTTGCTATTTGAAATTTAAAAGTTGCTTTTCTTTCTGTTATTGTCACTTCAATTGTATCTGGAATTTTCCTCTTCACTTGTACATCTTCTATGTATGCATTTTCTTTTATATTTTTTATTATTTCTTTCTTACTATGTTGGAACATATTTTTTTCTAGCTCAATCTTTGATAAGCTTATAATTTCATCTGAAGAGATCTTTGAATTTCCAACAACATTAATTGTTTTTATATTAAACATAGGTGATAAAAGTGCATAAATTACACCACCAATTATAATAATTATTAAGCTTGTCCACTTTATAAGTCTTAAAATTGCTTTTCTTTTTTTATTTATGATATTTTGTTTTTGTGTATTAATTTCTTTTTTATTTGGCTGATTATTAACTGGCTGTTTTTTAGAATTTACTTGCTTGGATTTTACATTCTTTTTTGGCTTTATTTTATTTTTGTTATCGTTTTTTGTTTGTAATGTTTTCGACTTGCTACTCTTGTCTTCATCTATTCTTTTTAAACCAATAATGATTTCTTCATCAAAATTAAATTTTTCATCTTTTGTATTCTTTTCTTTAGTTTGATTTTTTAGTTTTCCGTTTACTTTACTTTTCTTTTTTACATTTGATCTTTTTTTGTTAGTTCTACTATTATTCTTTTTAGTTTCTTGGTTTAAATAAAATGAATCTAAAGATTTTTCCTTTGTCTTTTTAGCCATTTAATCACCTTCTTCTTTATTAATATTAGCTCCTAATTTTCTTAGTTTTTGATCTAAGTTTTCGTATCCTCTTAATATATATTCAATATCAGTTATTTTACTTTTACTTTTCGCCATAAGTCCTGCTACTACAAGTGCTGCTCCTCCTCTTAAGTCTGGGCTCTTCACTGTAGCTCCTGAAAGCTTTTTAACACCTGTAATAACTGCTGTTCTTCCTTCTATATTTGCTTTTACTCCCATTCGCTTTAACTCTGGAATATATCTATATCTATTTTCAAATATGTTTTCAATAATCATCGATGTGCCTTTTGCTGTTGTAAGCATACTTGCAAATACTGATTGCATATCTGTTGGAAATCCTGGATATGGCATTGTTTTTATATCTACAGCTTTTAATCTTTTTGGTGCATCTATATAAACTGTATTTTTAGTTTCTTCTATTTTACAGCCACACTCTTTTAGTTTATTAATTACTGGACTAATATGCTCAGGCACCATGTTAGTTAATTTAACCTTTCCTCCTGTAGCTGCCGCCATGCAAAGCAATGTTCCTGCCTCAATTCTATCTGGCATAACGGTATAACTAATATCCTTAAGTTTTTTTACACCAGTTATTTGAATTATATTTGTACCTGCTCCTTCTATTTTGGCTCCCATTTTGTTTAAACAATCTGCCAAATCAACTATTTCTGGCTCCATTGCAGCATTTGATACTTTTGTAATTCCCTCTGCATATACAGATGCTAAAATAATATTTTCTGTTGCACCCACACTTGGAAAATCCAAGTCTATATTTGCACCTACTATTTTATCACATTTGCATACAATAAATCCAGCTTTTTCTTCAATATTTACTCCTAGCTTTTTAAAGCTTTCTAAATGTAAATCAATTGGTCTTGCTCCAATATCACATCCTCCTGGATATGAGAATCGTGCCTCTTTAAATCTTCCTATTAACGCACCGGCTAAAATAACTGTAGACCTCATTTGATGCATTAGATGTTCTGGAATTTCTTTTTTATTGATATGTTTAGAATTAATCTCTAACTTTCCATTATTCTTCTTAACTTTACAACCTAGAAATCTTAATATTTCTTGTGTTATTTTAGTATCTCGAATTTCTGGTATATTATATAATTTTGTAACTCCTGGATTTAATATTGTTGCTGCCATAATTGGTAAAGAAGCATTTTTGGATCCCGAAACATTTACCTCTCCCTCTAGCCTTCTTCCACCTTCTATTATGTAACTAGGCATCATTTTCACCCCTCTTTGTAAACTTTTTATGCTATATATTATGTTGCTTACCTTAAAAGTGTACTAATTCTTTTATAGTTTATTTTTTTACAAAGATTTGGTTAAAAAATTTATATTTCTAATTTAAATTTAACCTTTTATAAATTCTTGGAACTCTTTTTCCAATTGAGCATAATACTTCATACGTAATTGTATCTAAGTGTTCTGCAACTTCTTCTATATGTTTATTATCCTTTAATATAAGGACTTTATCATGTAATTTTACATCATCATCAACCTTTACAAAAAGCATATCCATGCAGATATTCCCTACTATTTCATATCTTTTATTATTAATATATACATCTCTTCCTTTATTTTTTCTAATAATTCCATCAGCATATCCTATAGGTATAACAGCTATTTTCTCTCCGTTTATTTTAGCTTTATATGTTCCTCCATATCCAACAGTATCCCCCTCATTTAGCTTATGTATTTGTTCGACTTCGCTGATTAATTTAACTGTCGATTCTAATTCTAACGACTTGTAATTTGTAAATCCATACATTATAATTCCTAGCCTACATGCATTTACAAAATCTAATTTTTCATAATTTGTTAATCCTTCACTTGCCGAAACATGAATAATCTTAATTTTATTTAGATCAATTTTTTGTATTGCATTTTTAAATCTAGAAATTTGCTTTTCATACACATCTTTATTTTCAGCATCATACAAATGTGTATATATTCCCTCCAAATTCATTTCTCTTTGCTCAATCATTTTAACAGCTCTATCTACATCTTCACAATTTTCAATTCCTAAACGATTCATTCCTGTATTTATTTTTAAGTGTACTTTTAATCCTTTACACTCCTTATTTTCTAGCTCTTGTAAATATTCCATACTATTTATAGTAACTGAAATATTATTTATAATGCACTCTTTTATATATTCAGCTGGTATTACTCCCAAACACAGTATTGGAATATCTTTTATTTCTTCTCTTATCCTGAGTGCCTCATCAAACGTTGCAACTGCTAAGTAGTTACAACCTCCATTAATGATGGCTTTTACAGGTTCTATCGGTCCTTGTCCATAACAATCTGCTTTTACTACTCCAATATAATATTTATAATTTGGATATCTTTTTATTATTTTTGATACGTTATTTTGTATCTGTTTTAAGTTTACTTCTAAATATGTATTTCTTGCTAACAATTATACCACTCTTTCTTTAAATCACCATTTTACGACAAGCTTATTTACCTTTGTATTAATATATGTTTCTAACTTTTTCATAAATTCTTCTGACTTTATTTCTTTTTTAGCCACCATATCTAACCCCTTCTCCCAGCTTGCTGTTAGTTTTGGATTTAACATATCTGGCATTGATAAATTAACCACATCATATATAACTTCACCTTTTTTAGTTGGTGTAATAATTTGTGTTTTTGTATTAATAGTAATGTATCCTATTCTTTCTAATTTTTTCATTATTTCTGCTCTTGTTGCACTTGTTCCTATTCCCGCACCTTTAATTTGTTCTCTTAGTTCTTCCTCTTCAATAAGTTTTCCTGCGTTTTCCATTGCTAAAATTATAGATCCCGAATTATATCTAGATGGAGGAGATGTTTCAGAAGTTTTTGTTTCAAAATTAACTATCCTTACTTCTTCTCCTTTTTTTAAAGAGTTTAATATCTCAAGATTTATATTATCTCCAGTATCTTCTGATTTTTTAGGTTCACTTTCCACATCTTCCACATTTTTTTCTGCTATTTTTGAATCTTTTCTATCTTTCAAAACCTCTAAATATCCTAATTTTATGCATACTTTTCCACTTGTAATAAATTGCTCATTTTCAATAGATATTGTTGCTGATATTTTGTTATATTCAGCAGGTGGAAAGAATATAGCTAAAAAACGCTTTACAATTACTTTATATACATTTTTTTGAAGTTCAGGTAATTGATCATAATTTTCATATCCCTGACCTGTTGGTATAATTGCATAATGATCTGTTATCTTACTATCATTTACATACTTTGTTTTAGTTAAGTCTGTTTTGTATTTTTCATTTGACATTTTTTCAACATATTTTTGGATTTCCTCATCTTTAAATCCCTTTGCAATTCCATTTAAATTTTTAGTAATTACTTTTGCAATAGCTGTTGAAAGTACTCTTGCATCTGTTCTAGGATAGGTTACTAATTTTTTTTCATATAAGTTTTGAATAACATCTAACGTTTGGTCAGGCTTTATTTTAAATCTCTTTGTACACTCATTTTGAATCTCAGCAAGATTAAATAAAAGTGGAGCATTTTCTTTTGTTTTGCTCTTTTTTATCTCACTTACAAGTGCTTTTTTATCCTTTAATGAAAGAATAAATTCTTTTGCATCTTCTTCTTTCTTAAAACCAGATTCATTATATAATTTTGGAGACTCAAAAAAAATGGACTTTTCATTTACTTTCCATTCAGCTTTAAAAGAAGAATTTTCATCTCCAAATTCTCCTATTACTTTATAATAAGGTATTTTTACAAAGTTTCTTATTTCTCTTTCTCTTGAAACTATCATACCAAGTACACATGTCATAACTCTACCAACAGAAATAGATATTTTATCTTCTTCTAATTCTTTTGCAACTCTTCTTCCATAAATTATAGATAATAATCTAGAGAAATTAATTCCTATTAAGTAATCTTCTTTTGCACGTAAATAAGCAGAGTCTGCTAAACTGTCATACTCTGATAAATCTTTTGCTTCATTAATTCCTCTTTTTATTTCTTCTTCTGTTTGAGAATCAATCCATACTCTTTTTCTATTTTCTTTTTTTATTCCGATCTGTTGTTCTACTAGTCTAAATATATACTCTCCCTCTCGTCCAGAGTCAGTTGCTACATAAATAGAGTTTACATCTTCTCTCTGAACTAATGATTTTATAATATCGAATTGCTTTTGTACGCTTGGAATCACTTCATATTTATACTCTTTAGGTAAAAATGGGAGTGTATTTAATCTCCAAACTTTTAAGTTTTCATCATATTTTTCCGGATAAGACATAGTAACCAAGTGTCCAACACACCAGGTTACTATCCAATTATCTGATTCTAAATATCCATCTTTCCTTGTACCATTTAATTTTAAGACTTTTGCAAATTCCATTGCAACAGATGGCTTTTCCGTAATTAATAAACTTTTTGCCATTTTTTATCGTTCCTTATTCAAATAATACTATATCCATTTCTGAAGTAAAGTTTTGATTTCCATATGCATAAATAATATATAGTTTTCCATTCTCTCCTAAAAAGAATGATTTACTATTGGCAATCTTATACATATCACTGTTTAAATCTCTTGTATAAATATTGCTATATCCCATACTTAATATTGCTTTTGTTTGATCATCTGCTTCTTTAATAGTTGATTGTATTTTGTTTTCTACGTCTTTTTCATTTAAAGATTTTAAAGAAATAGCATCATTTAATGTAACACTTGTATTTGTTTGTAAATTGTAATTATATGTTTGAATTATTACTCTTTGTGCACTTTCAGCTTCTTTTAATGTTGATCTTATTACTAAAGATAATATATTGTTATTTACATATGCAACATAGTCTATGCTATAAATTGTTTTAGAAGTAGTATCTGTCTTTTTAAGAACCTCATTTGCTTTATTTGCAAAGATTTCCTGTGTTATTTTATTAAATGAACTTGCGACCTCACTGTTTATATTAACTACTGGAATATGAATATTAATTTCATAAGAATCTTTATTTTCATTAATATTATATGGTGAATATACAATTTTCTCGTCTGCTTTTATTTTTTTAATATTTGTATCATCATATTCATTTAAATTTATTGTATTTGTAAATATTGTTTGGAACTCATTTTTTATTGTCTCTGCTGTTTTATCATTAATATTTACTTTATTATTATCTATATTATTTTGCGTTCCAGATATATTATTTGTGTGTCCTTTTTCCACAAATTGAGCATATGCACCTGCTATTATTGCAAATACACAAAATATACCGATTAGAACATATAACATTTTAGGTGTTTTCATATTTTCCTCTCATTCTGACAACAATTTTCATTATTCTTTATGTATTTATATTTTATCATTTGAATATGATTTTGTAAATACTTATATTATCTATAACTCCACCATTCTTAACCACTTTAAATTTCAGTTTACTCTATACAATTTTGTTGACTATAATAACTTTTTGCTGTATTATATATATTGTAGAAATATATGATTTTAATACAAATTTTTAAAGCAAGGAGAATGTAAAATATATGTTATGCTCACAATGTAATAAAAACAATGCTGTCGTTTTTATTAATAAACAAGATGAAAATGGAAATACTTCATTAGAAGGCCTATGCTATGATTGTGCTAAAAAAAGAGGTATTAACCCTATTGATCATCTAATGAAACAAGCTAATTTATCAGAAAATGATATTAATAATATGACAAAACAATTTGAATCTATGTTTAAAGATATGTCTGAAAACATGAATTTTTCCGATATGTCTGAAAATTTACAAGATAGTCTAAACAATGAGGAAGATAATTTTGACTCAGAAAACAATGAAAATCCAGAAATGCAATTTGG
>OGXR01000252.1_pt1 | contig 42645 bp, 46 predicted proteins | sample 1576331 | NCBI WGS metagenome assembly OGXR01 (sample SAMEA3541473, study PRJEB24748) | human gut metagenome | biome: human gut; feature: human-associated habitat; material: faeces | place: China | collected 2012 | reverse complement strand
GAGCGCCTGCTTCACACGCAGGAGGTCACTGGTTCGAGTCCAGCAGTCTCCACCAGAAGAAAAACCCTGAAACCCTTGTGGTTTCAGGGTTTTCTCGTATTTCGCCTGCTTCCCTTCGCGCTTCACAGGGCTGGAAATCGTAATAATGCAAGGGATAAATCCTCAAAAATATCCCCGGTTGTGGGCCTTCAAAAGCCCCTCCGGGGATATTTTTGGGGATATTTTTGACCTCACACAATCAGGTGCGACAGCAGCAGCGTGACCGCGCCGGACGTGAGCGCTGTGGCTATGTAACCCATGAGCTTCCGCCACTTTTCTCCGTCGCGGCTCTCCAGCGCCTGTAGGCGCTTGCCCTGCTGCTCCTGTTCTTTGACCATGAGTTCCAAGCTCTGCGCCAGCTTTTGAACGGAAACCGTCAAAGCGCCGATCTCGCGCACGTTCACTTCAAGGAGTTCGAGCCGCTTGTCCTGGCGCCGCTCTTGATCGGCAATTCTGCGGGCAAACTCTTCATGCTCCCCGCGCGATAACGGCGTATCCATGGTCAGTCCTCCTTGGGCTTGGTATAGCTCATCGCCTGCTGGCTGTCACTCAGTCCCGCCGTCGTCGGGTCGTTCACGATGCCAAGTATCACGAGCACGGCGAACACCGCGTTCACAAGGTCGAGAAGCCTCGCCTCGATGCCCTCAAGCTCCAGCGTGAAGCCGAATACCGCCGCGATCGCCTGCACGAGCAGCAGCAGCGCGGGGATAAGTGCCAGCCAAAAGGTCTTGCTGGCAAGCCTTACCTTCCAGTTAATCATCCTTCTCACCTCCCTCCATCCTGTAAAGCATCGTCCAGACCTGCCCGCGTGTCGCGGGGCTGTCCGGGTTCTCGCCGTCGGATATACCGCGCTCCATTGCCCAGGCACGCGCCATCTCGGCCTCAGAGAGTTCCGGCTCAGGGTCGGGCTCCGGCTCGGGCGCTGTGGCGGGCTGATTGAGGCCGTTCTTCTCGATGATGCCGGGGTAGTCGTAGTACGCAGCATCCAAATCAACGCGCACGGATATGCCGTCCACGCTGCCGGTATTGCTGTACTGCCAGATGCCGCCCGCCTGAGAGGGCTTCGTGTCCAGGTTCGGCTTGGACGGCCACTGGGCCAGCCACACGTCATACCTTTTGGCAAGCTCCGAATCGAAGTACCGAGTGAGATAGTCGGCGTTGGTATAGAGCTGCGCGTAATAGCGCGCCGCCTCGATTTCCCCGAGGAATGCGCGGGCGAAGCTGCTGGCCATTTCCTTCGTGATCTCAATGCCCAGCTTCTCGGCGTTGTCCACGCTGTCATACTCAAAATCGTAGGCTACGGGATAATCCAGCTTGTACGGCGCTATGGCAGCGAGGCAATATTTAGCCTCGTTGCGGGCCAGCTCTTCCGTGTAGGCGTAGCTGAACCAGTAGACACCGCAGGGGATGCCGAGGCGGTTGCACTCCGAGATGTTGTACTTGAACTGGGGGTCTATCCGGTTGCGGCCGGAACCGGCTTTAATCATCGCAAAGTCGATGCCTGCGGCTTTGACTTTCTCCCAGTCTATGGTTTTCTGCCATTCTGAAACGTCGATGCCGCGCTTGTATGTGGTTGCCGTGGTATCATCCTCCTTGTCGTCCGTGCCGCCTCCGCCCTCGTCGAACCAGAGCAGGAGGTAACTGTAGATATCGCGCCCGTCGCCGCGCTGATAGGTCGTGCCGTCGTAGCACTGGCTGGAGCCTCCGCCGTCGAACACCATGCCGTCCACGATGCCCAGCGACTGCATCCGGTCGATTATGCCGTCCAGCGTATAGTTGCGCGTGGTCACTTCCACGGTGCATTGGCCCTCGCCATTAAACCCCCACCAGGTACGGAGCGTCGAGCGCTTCACACCAGCGTCCTGGCCGCTCACGTCCTGCCTAACGCCATTCACGAGCACCGGAATGGTGCCTATGGCGTTGTCCTCGTTCATGTCCCAGCTCCACACGGGCCGGGCGTCGCCGCTCCATACGAGGTTGAGCGCGTGGTCATACTGCTGGGATATCACAGTACCGCCCACCTTGTAGTTGCCCACAGGGGTAATCGGCTCGGTGCGATACCAGTGCGCGTTGGTCACAATCAGCTTGCCGGGGAAGCGTCCCTTGTTTGCCTCGTAGACGGCCTTGACGTTGGTGTAGGGTTTGACGTGGTCATCGTATAGCTCCGCGCGGAGCAGCGTACCGGTATATATCATGCCTTGGCTCCTCTCTGTCTCATAATCTCAAGGTTGCGCGCAAGCCTTGCATCCTTCGGTGCAAGCCTCACCGCGGCCTCTGCGGCGGCTATAGCGTCGTTGCGCTGGCCCAGGTGCCAGTTGGCTATTGCCAAAAGGTCATATGGCTCCGCGCCCCAGGCCTCGGGCTCGGTCATATAGTTGTTGTCCCGCTCAGTTATGCTCAGCGTCTGTGCCGCCCAGTAGCGGCACAGGGGCCAGTCCGAGCGCCGGTAGTACAGCAGCGAGAGCGCATAGGGCGCCTCTCGCTGGCTCGGAGCCTCGTCGGCTGCGCGCTCCAGCCAGTACGCCGCGCTCCGCCAATCGCCCAGCGCGTCGCAGCAGCGGGCGATGTAGCGCATACTCGCCGCCCGCTCCGCGGCCCAGGTCGCCGTGGGCATCGACAGGTGCCGCATCAGCGTCGCCATGGCATCGCCCCAGCGTCCGTGGAACATGTACTCGCGCCCGAGGTAGTGCATATTGCGGTCGTCGTCCGGGTCCTCGGCGGCGGAAAGCTCAAGCAATGGGAGGTACTGCCCGCGGCTCTTGCTGCTGTCCGGCCAGTGCTCCACGCGCAGCTCGGGTATCGTCACGCAGCTCTCGGCCCTGTCCGGCGTCAGCACCTCGTGGACGGGGTGTTTCCAGCGGTAGCCGTGCCGGGCGTGGATTTTGTCCGCGAAGAACACCACACCGTCGCCTCCGTCGGGCGTGTGGCTCCAAACGTAGGTGTACCGCGCGCGAGTAGTGCCGGGCGCCCAGGCAGCCTCCAGCGCCTCGCGCCAGCCGGGACAAAGCACCTCGTCGAGGTCGAGACAGATGCAGGTGTCGGCGTCCTCGGGCAGCATTTCAAGCGAGGCGTTGCGCGCCGCGTCAAAGCGCCACGGGTCAATCACCCGCTCCTTCACGCTCGCGCCGAGCTCGCGCAGCCGCTCCGGCGTCCCGTCCGTGCTGCCCGTGTCCAGGACGTAAACGCCGTCAGCGCCCGCACAGGAAGCCATGAACCGCTCGGCAAATTGCGCCTCGTTTTTGCATATGGCGTAGATGATGATTTTCATTTATGTACCTCAGACGTGATCATCGTAGAGTTCTGCTCGGAGTAGTGTGCCTGTGTAGAGCATAGTGTCACCTCAACCTAAATAAGTAAGAATTATAGCTCCGTCTTCGCCGGGCTGGCCTTCTGTAACAGAACCGAAAACTCTTGCACCATCGCCGCCTTTGCCACCATTGCCATAGCGTTGTGTTGGTTTATTTTTGTTGCCATAACCACCGGCTCCACCTTCTGCTAGAGAAAAAGAATCAAATGATTTAGTTCCACGGCCTCCATCAGTAGATAGTTCGCCAACACCCTTCCCAGCTGAGCCGACGATTGCCTGCTCAGAATTGCCACCTGGATAACCGCCATTAACGCTCGCAATGCCTGTAATTCTCGTAGTAGTACCAGTGCGTGCCTGTGCTCCTACCGTTCCAGCTGGCCCACCAGCGCCTATGGAATAGCTATATTTTGTGCCTTTTTCCAGCAACATAGTTACTTGCTTACCTGAACCTCCGCCACCTCCGCCAGAAACGCCGCCAGCTGAATTGCCTCTTTGGCCATATCCGCCTCCGCCACCACCGCCATGAATTTCAATTTCCCACTGCCCGCTTGCAGGACACTCCCAAGAACCAGAGCCCACAGTGTCCAAGATGATAACTGTCCCAACAGGGAAAGTAGGCCAAACCTTTTTTGTTGCACCATTAACGCCTATCCACAACTCGCTTGCTTGCCGGACTGCGCCGTTGATGCCGCATGGAATCTCATTAAAATCATGTTCCGCGCCGTTGATGCCGCATTTCACTGGCCCACCGCCTCCCAAGCGTCAGGCTGTTCGGTCGGGCTGTAGGTGGTGTCGAGCTTGCACTTGTAGACAATGCCGTCCGTGAATATCATGTATTCCCCTACATGATATATGGCGTGTGCGGGCTGTCCGGGTACGAACGGCAGGGCGGTTTCGGGTGTGGTACCATGATAGGGAATATTGAATGTCAGCCACGCACTTTCGCCGGGGGCGACGTCGGGATACACGGCATTGTCGTAGTCCTGATACACCCGCCACACCTGTTCCCACTCAGGGCCGAGGCCGTCTTCGGCGTTGGTGCGGAACACCTCACCAGTTTTGTGGTTTCCGGGCTTCCAGAGGGGCGCAAGGTTGCGGTTGCTTATCCTGCCGTCGGCGTCCATGTCTGCGGCGGCATACATACTTTCAATTTGCGTGCGCACAGCCTCCGCTTCATCCTGCGTGCTTATGGGCTGGCCCGCAAGCGTTTCTGCTGCCTCTCGGGCCTTTGTAGCCTCGTCCAGGGCGTCCTGCTCGGCGGTGTTGTTCTTGCCCATCACGGCGGTTACAGTGCCGTCACGGTTGTCGGTGATTGCGCCAGCAACGCCGTGGTCACGCCATTCATAGCTGCCGCCGAATTCATCAGTGAGAGTGAACACAGCGCCGTCTACGAAATGGGCAGCCGCCTCGGCGTAGCTCATCGTTGCCTTGATGGTCAGTGTTTCGCGGCTGTGGCCTTTGAGCGTTTCCCGGCCAATTTTCGCCTCAGACGTGTTATAGCTCTTGCCGTCCGGGAATTTGATAGTAGTCTGCATGTCATCCTCCTTATGAGTACACGATAGCTATGCACCCATTCGGCAGGGTGCCGGGCGATGTCGATACAAGGGATATGCCGCGCGGACGTATGGTAGTGTAGTCCGTGCCGGCCATCTGGCCGTTTATTATGCTGCTGCCCATATTGATGTTGCCGTTCATCGTTCCCCCGGCGGTGGGGAGAAACGGGCCGTCCTGCAATGCAGCCAGGGCCGCGCTCAGCTGCTCCTCGGTCCCTGTATACCCAGCTTCGACCGCCGCCTGATATGCGCTCTTGCCGCCCGCTCCAGTAGGCCCTGTCGGCCCCGTAGGGCCTGTTGCTCCCGTCGCGCCGGTCTCTCCCTGCGGCCCTGTGGGACCCGTAGCTCCCGTTGAGCCGGGAGAGCCGTCCTTGCCGGCGGTGCCCGTGGGGCCAGCAGGGCCGGTCGGCCCTGTCGCGCCGGTCTGCCCGGCGGGGCCTTGAGCGCCCTGGGGGCCAGTGGGTCCGGTCGGCCCTGTCGCACCCGCAGCTCCCGCAGTGCCGGTCGGCCCCGTAGGGCCTGTTGCTCCCGTAGCGCCCGTTGCTCCTGTGCTGCCCGTCGCACCAGTAGGTCCCGTCGGCCCGGTGGGGCCTGCGGTGCCTGCGCTGCCTGTGGCGCCCGTGTCACCCTTCGCGCCTGTAGGCCCCGTGGGGCCCGTCGGGCCGGTGGCTCCAGTTGCACCCGTGTCGCCCTTCGCTCCGTCGCTGCCGTTGGCGCCTGCTGGGCCCGTCGGGCCTGTCGGCCCCTGTATGCCCTGCGGGCCCGTCGGGCCAGTAGCGCCCGTTGCGCCGGGAGAGCCGGCAGAGCCGTCCGATCCCTGTGGCCCGGTCGGGCCGGTAGGACCTGTAGGGCCGGTGGCTCCGGTAGCGCCAACCGCACCGTCTGCTCCCTGAGGTCCTGTTGGCCCGGTGGGGCCCGTGGCTCCAGCGGCACCAGTTGAACCTGCGTCACCCTGTGGACCGGTCGGGCCGGTAGGCCCGGTTAGGCCAATGTCGCCCTTAGCGCCTACTGCACCGTCTGCACCCTGCGGCCCTGTTGGGCCAGTAGGTCCCGTCGGCCCAGTGTCGCCCGCTGCACCCGTGGGGCCTGTGGACCCAGTAGCGCCCGTAGCGCCGGTGGGACCCGTTGGGCCCTGTATGCCCTGCGCGCCCTGAGCGCCCTGCGGGCCTGTCGGCCCAGTCGCTCCGGTATCGCCTTTAGCTCCTGTCGGGCCGGTTTCGCCCGTGTCGCCCTTCGCGCCCGTAGGCCCTGTGGGGCCGGGCACCGTGGACGCGGCTCCTGTAGGCCCTGTCGGCCCAGTCGGCCCGGCGGGGCCTTGGATGGTTCCGTTGTTCACCCAAGAGCTTCCGCCCCAGATGTAGATCTCATACGGTTCAGAAGCGCCCACGCCGTAGGCGTCGCCCACGGCGGGCGAAGGCACGGCACTCCGAAGCTCGGCGAGAGAGGCGTAGTAGCCCATTATAGTGAAGCCGTTGCCCTGCGGCCCGGTAGCGCCGACAGCGCCCGTCGGGCCCGTAGCACCTGTCGCACCGGTCGGGCCGGTCGGCCCTTGAATGCCAGAGCTGCCAGTCGGGCCGGTGGGGCCAGTCGGGCCAACAGCGCCCTGCGGGCCTGTTGGGCCGGTATTGCCGACGGCTCCGGCGTCGCCCTTCGCTCCGGTCGGGCCGGTGGGACCAGTCGCCCCAGTCGCTCCTGTCGGGCCGGTTGGTCCGGTCGGGCCGCTTTCACCAGAAGGGCCCTGCTCGCCTTGGTCGCCTTTTGAGCCGGTCGGGCCGGTGGGGCCTGTCTGGCCGGTCGCTCCGGGTTCGCCTTGGGCTCCGGCGGGACCCGTAGGGCCTGCAGGCCCAGTTGGACCGCCGGAAGGGCCTGTAGGACCCGTAGGGCCGGGGACACCCGCCGCAAGCACACCCGTGTCTACATACACACCCTCGTCGGCATCCCATGTTAGCCAGGTCTGTGCGGCTGATATCACAGGTTGATGTATAGCAGCGCTCTCTGCGCGGTCAGCCGCTGCCTCCGCGCGATCTGCATTGTCTCCGGACACGGAAACCCAGTCCGGCGCAGGAGCCGGAGGCGCAGAGCCAGGTCCACCGAGAGCCCGGCAGGTCACGGTGTTGATGATTTCCGACTTACGTATAACATCATCGAGGTACAGGCGCGCCTCCAACATGCCGGTGCCAGGCACGGCCAGGTCTGCGCTGTTTGGACGCCACACGGTGATTGGGTCTGTGGAACTCACGATCACCGGATACACCTGGCCGTCTGGCCTGCGGAACACCACCGACACAGTGGAGCCAGGGAGTTCTGCGAGCCAGGCGGACACGTCAATGCCCAGTTCTCGGTATTTGTTCTCTCCCGTGCGGCCGATCTCTACATAGCCCAAGGGCGGGTTGCATATGTTGATAATCAATTTGAGCCTCCTATGCTATCAGGCCGTACTTGTTTTTCAGGATCCCTATGAGGTTGTTGAGAGCGTAGAGGTAATTATTCGCCGTTACCGAGGTGTAAGACATATTGTTTGAGCTGAGCGACAACGTCTGTTTCGTCGCTCCGGAAGCGCCGAAGAAACTCAGTGTGCCTCTTGTACCGCAAATCCTGCTCGTGCCGTCTCCGGTATACAGCGCATACCATGGCACGGAGCTTGAGCCCAGGCTATACGGATATGTGCTGGAGCTGGCATGCGGCACAAGCGCGCGGCTGGAGTTCAAATCGACGTAATTTGAACTGCCCTGGTATAGCCTGGCCACAGTTGGACTGCCCCATTTAAGAGCATAAGGCGTTGTCCCTGATTTCAACAGGGCCTGGCCGTCGTTGCCTCCGGAGGGGATATAGTTTTCAGGGGCATCTGCCCATTTAAGTGCATAGGCTGTGGAGCCGTTCTTGACGAGCATCTGCCCGCTGGTACCGCCGGTTGGGATGCGCTCAACAGGTGCATCGACCCATTTAAGCGCGCGGGAAACCGAGCCGTCTTTCGCCAGCAGCTGCCCGCTGGTACCGCCGTCAGGAATATGCTCAGTCGGAGCGTCGGCCCACTTGAGGGAATAGTCCGTCGTACCGTCTTTGATAAGCATCTGGCCGTTGCTGCCGCCTGAGGGAATGTAGTTCTTGGGGCTCGTCCACTCCACGTCGTAGGCCTCATTCGTGCGCTTGGACAGCAGCTGCCCCTTTGTCCCTCCGGTTGGGATTCCCCGCATATTGGCCCACTTTGAGGCAATGCCCTCATTGCCGTCCTTGGTCAGCACCTGGCCATCCGTTCCGTCGGTCGGCAGGATGGCATCAGCGTTGGGGTTGCCCACTGGATACTCAACGACATAAGTACCGGAGTCTTTGATAACCCGAACTCGCTGCCCGGCGGCAAAAACGCAGAACGAATTGCACTTGTAGTGCTTTTCCGACGCGGTCTCCTCGCCATCGAATATCAGCGTTATGCCATCCTCATATATCTGGTCAATGGTCGCAAATGAGTACGAGAGTTCTTCAGAGGTTTTGTCGCTCATATCAACACCACCTGTCTGAGAGTGTGCGACATCGTCTGCCCTCCGGAGAGAGTCAGGTACCAGCCGGTTTCTTGATAAATCCCACTCAGCTCCGGCCGGCTTATTGCCACTACGTCGCCCACTCCGTGGCCAGGTTCCGCAAGCGTCGTCACCGTGACGGTCTTACTGGCCAGCATGCTCTCAAAGGCGAGATGCTCAGCATAGCGCTGCAGCTCCTCCTGGGACGCGATATTGTTCAGTTGGACAACCGTTGGGATACGCCGCCTGCGGCGCACGGTGGACAGCGCCGACATTGGGTTGTCGTTGACCGCTGTCGCCGTCATCGGCTCCTCAAGGTCCGGATTGGATACCGTGCAGATAAAGACGTTGGGGGCGTCATAGATATCCAGCTCTGCCTCGCTGTCGGGCATCAGTACTGACAGCGGCGGCCCGTCCGTGTATGTGTGTGCGATACGCTCCGCGCTGGGCTCCTGGCGCGGCTGGAGCACAGCTGTGCCGCGGGCGTCGAACCAAATATCGTTGTAATTGATCTCGGCCAGCAGCGTATTGATAATGGTCAGGTAGGGCGTACCTATCGCCCAGTCCTCACGGTCGGTGGTTAACGCCAACGAGCTAGGCGTCTCCATAACCATGCCTATACCGGCAGAGACCAACAGCTGCTTGACCGCGTCGAGGTATGGCATTCCCGCGGGCCAGTGCAGCAGCGTCTCGGTCTTGGCCTGCTGTAGCTTAACGCCGCGGTCGTAGGCCTCCACTCGGTCGAGATCCACGCCGTAGCCTTTTGAGGACACCGTGACCGTACCCGGCACAAACACGCCGATGGGCGACTCCACACCGTCGATTATAAGCACTGGCTGGAGCTCGTCGTTGAGGTAGTCGATCTCGCCGGTGTGGAGGAACACGCCGGCGAGGCTGGTTTTTATGGCTGAGTCTGAATCCGCCATGACCGAGGGCGGCGACGACTGCGGGAACGGCAGGGAGCCGCAGCGCACGCCGTCCCGCAGGATATCCACCCGGGCCGAGATGTGCCTAATCATAGGTAACCTCCTCGACAAAGTTGACGCGCTGTATCGAGAAGCTGAAGGAATCGAAGAAGCGCGAGCTCTGTTTGTCCAGAGCTTCGAGAACCCCTATGGCATAGTTGCCGCGCCTGTCTTTGACACACACCAGAGAGCCCTGGAGGGCCTCCAGCTCCGCGGATTCTGCCGGAGACGCAAACGCGCATTGCACCGACATCGTAGCAGAAGACCACTCCGATATTTCGGCGGAAGGATACTCGGCTCCGGGCAGATACTGATAGTTCATGGTGCGGCTCGTGTTGAGCGATGTACGCCTGTCGGAAGTATCGGCATATTTCAGCCGCAGCCACTTTGCGTCGGGTACCGGAGATATATACACGGTGTTACATACAGAGGCAGCTGTTACGGCGTTGGAGAGGCCATACATGCCGGTGGCAGCGAACACTCCGCGCACTGTGTAGGTATGGCTGCCAGAGCAGAAATTGTCCGTATAGCTTTGATCTGTGGTTTTGGCAATGGGGCGCCCGTCCCGCAGCACATAGTAGGCATGATAGCCGCTCGATGTCCAGCGCAGGGAAACTGAAATGCCTTCGGTAGCAGACAGGGTAATAGCCTCTCCCGCGGTGTTGCTTACCTGGACGGAGCAGGCGCCCCATGGGCTCCAAAGGCTGTATTTGTTGCAGACCCGCACCCGGGCAGTATACGTGCCATCCGGGAGGTAATCTGGCAGCCTCCAGCCCTTGGCCACGCCGTAGATAATACCGCTGCTGATACCATTGATCTCCGCTTCCCACGCCTGCTGGTCCGTAGATTGCCAGGATATGCTCACTCTCGGCGCGGCGCCGCTCGTAATCTGTACAACAGGAGCCGGTGGGGCGGCGACGACTATGATCTCAGCTGCGTCGCTCCAGTCGCCCGCAGTCCCGTCGGTGTTATATGTCCTGACGCGCCAATATACCGTACCGGAAGGGAAGGTGTTGGCCGGAACTATGAGCTCTGTGTCTGCGCCTTTCACGTGGCCCAACGATTGCCAAGAGCCGCCTCCGGTATGGTATTGCAGATCGGCGGCCGTCTGAGCTGTGCTCGTAGCGATTATGTGCGCCCACGAGAATGTGCAGGGGGACGAGCCGTCGACCATAGTGCTGACAGGCGATATCGGCACGGCCTCGGGCAAGGCCTCCACCGTGCTGAGCGTGTACCATTCGGAGATAATCGTCTGGTCGGCGCTGGTGGTCACTTCGACCTGCCATTCGATTTCATCTGCCGAGAATGTGCCTGCCGGTACTTCGCAGCGCTGGACGGTGCCGCAGTCAATGCTGTTAACAGCGCCTGAGCCCTTTACGCGCCAGCGAAATGTGCCGGACTTCTGCCCCATGACCCCGTAGCATACCTCGCCTTCCTGCAGGGCTACGTTCCATGAAAACAGGGCCGTCCCGTTTTTGGGGACATATCCGCTCATGGGGGATATGTCTCTCAGCTCGCTCTTGGCGTCTACATAGTATGTAAGTTCAAAATACGGTTTGCTGTTGCTTGCCGGAGTGTACGCGGTCAGGGAATCGGAATTATAGAGATCAACGAATCCGGAAAGCATCACTCCATGGGAAATCAGGGATTTTACGTTCTCTTCAAGGCCTGTAACGCCAGGCCCCAACCGCACCCACATAGCTGGGTAATTTTCAGGCAGATCGAAGTAGTCATGGTATTTGGTGGTTGGCACCGGGAGATCGTTGTAGGTAATAATGCCGAAATCCAAATCTGAGGCGAGAAAATCCATGTATACCATAGCAGGTGATTCCGGTTCATGACGTACTGCCGATGCATACAGATACACGTCTGCCCCGCCTGCAACAATGCTTTTATACCACAGGGATTCAGGCAGCTGGGCAAACTTCAAAAACAGACATCCCGGAGAGCCGGTTGACGACACGAGGGGCACTGAAGGGCTTGTCCTGTCGTTCGAGTATGGATTATCTCGGCACACAAACGCCCAATCTGCCACTTCAAGGCGATATGTCGCCATCAGTACACCACCTCCTCTGTGGGCATCATGCGGGTCTTGCGCCTACGGTCGCGGGCAAGGCGGGCTATGTCGCTGAGCTCAGAGATCTCCCGCAGGCTCAGCGTGACATAGTACACATCGCCGGTGCTGCGGGCCGACTCCTGGGCGCTCTGGATGACGGAGCCGCGCGGCAGAAACACGCGCTCCGGGCCATTCTCGCCGACCCAGGTGACGCCGCCGGGGAAGTTCCAGTCTCCGGATGCGTTGTACATGGACTGGAATACACGTCCGGAGGCGCTGTCACCACCAAACAGGATGCCGTTTATGGAGCTTATATTATCGTTGAACCCGCTGAAATCAAACGACAGCAGGTTCACTATTGACGAAAGCGACAACAGCACCACTTTAAGCGCGTCGGATATGGTCGCGATTACCCAAGCAATCATATAAAATATCGGAGAGCAAGCCACAAGCACGTCCCCTAAAACCTCAAAAGCTGGGGAAAGCGCAGTTACCAGTTCAAGCAGAGATGCGAACACAGTCACCAGGCCGCTATCGGACAGGTCCTCTTCGATGCCTTTCACGCCCTCTCCTGTCTCATCGAAAAAGGCTTGCAGGGCAGGGGTGAACTTCAGAGCCATGGCCTGCTCTCCGGCATCCAGGCGCTCATTGAAACGAATCAGCGCATCGTCCACACCTGCCAGCGCTTCAAGCTGCACATCTGTTAGGACAGTTCCCACTTTTGAGGCCTCGTCGCAGAGAGCCTGGAAAGCTTCTGTTCCCTGGACAATCAGCGGGTTCAGGTCCTGGGCAGACCGGCCGAAGATCTCCATGGACACCGCGTCACGCTGTGTGGCGTTCTCAATCTGCCCGAGCACATCGATAACTTCGAGGAACACCTCCTCGGCGCTGCGCAGACTGCCATCGGCGGCGGTGACCTCAATGCCGAGCTGGTTCCAGGTCGCCGCGGCTGTCTCAGAGCCACTCTGCACATCGGCCATGCTCTGGATCATCTTGGCCTGCGAGCTGGCCACAGTGTCAAAGGACACGCCTATGAGGTCGCAGGCATACTGATAGCGCTGCACGGCTTCCGTGGACAGGCCCGTCTGCATAGAGAGGTCCTGGATCTCACCAGCTGCAGCGGCCTGTGAGAGAGTAAGATCTACAAGCGCTTTTTCGACCTCCACTATTACAGCCGTAGCAGCTGCAAAACTCCCGATAAGCAGGGCCAGTCCGCCGTCGAGCGAGACCATGGAGTTGAGCGTACTCGTGGCGCCTTCCGGCAGGTTAATACCGAGCTTGCCAGTCAGGTCATCCAAGACGTCGCCGAGACCCTGTCCGCTCTCTGCGGCGTCAAGCAGCCCGCCGTCGAGCGTATCAATCCCTGAGGATGCGTCAGACAGTGCCTCAGTGTTGGACTGCAGCTGCTGCTCCATTTTTGCGAGTTCGGCCTCGGCGTTGTTGAGGGTGGTCTGCCAGCGCTTCGTGCGGTCGTCGGCCTCGCCGTACCGGTCAGCGCTGTCTTTCAGCGCGGCCTGCAGGGCCTCGACCTTCTCTTTCTGTGTGAGTATCTGCCGTGTGAGCACGTCGCTGCGGGCTGTGAGAGCGTCCACGCTGTCGGCATTGGTGGCAAACTGTTCAGAGACCAGCTTCATTTCAGAGTTGAGAACCCTGAGCGAGGCGTTTATCTCGGATACCGCCGCCTTATATTCTTTCTCCCCGTCGAGTTCGAATCTGGTCTTGATGGGCTGCGTGGCCACGCTTAACCACCTCCTCCAAGCAAATAGGCTGACAACGACTTCTGTGGCTTGTCCTCACGTTGCAGTGTCCTCCGGGGCTCGGCAGCATGCAGCAGAGCCGCAACGCGCGCAGGTGTTGCGGTGCGCCAAAAGGACCTCTCGTCGAGCTTCAGGACGCTCATCCAAGCATACAGGTACCAGGCGAAGTCGATACTGCGCGACTCCGGCTCCGCCTGGTCAGTCAGTTTTTTTGGTCGTTCTCCTCTGTGGAGAGCTCTGTGTCGGCAGACGTGGCTTTTCCCACCAGCCGCATGACAATCGCCTTGACCTCGTTCATCCGTGCGGGTGCGAGCTTGCGCCCGACCTGGCGGGAGGTATAGCGAACCTCTATCCCCTGCTCATCAGCGGAATCATTGAGCATGGCCGCGAGGAATTCCATCAGCGACCGGACGCCGGCCTTACCCGACAGCGCCTCACTGATTTTCCCGTCATAGGCCTCCTGGACATCGGCCAGGACGTTCATGTTGCAGCAAAGCTGAAAGGTGTGACCGTCGAATTCAAACGGCACACGCTCCAGGCGCATATCTATCATGCCTGGGCCCCCCCGAGCGCCCCATCGACCCACTTCTTGGCGTTCTCAACAGTATCGACGGTCACGACGTCGACCAGATTTTGCGTGGAGGAGTGGTCTGCCATGAACTCGCCCGTCGTCGTGGGCGTCTGGAATGTAAGGCTGTCGCCCTTTGTCTTGTATACCATAGCCGGAAGGCCGAATATGATGCGACGCACAAACACACAGGTGTATTTGAGAGCGCCGTCTATCATGTCGGGAGCATAGAACGCGCAGCCTACAGCGGAAGGCTCGTCTGCGCCTGTGTATGCAAGTCCTTTCGAGGCCGGCTCGAGGCCGGAAATGGTTATCGAAGAATCCTTTGCTCCGAACATCATTTTCTGGGCTTCAGCTGGTATGTATTTGGTCGCGACACTCATAGTGCCGCCGGTGATGAGCTTCATAAATTCAGAGAGCACGCCCTCAGCATAGAGACGGCCCTCGGCATATTTGAACTGCAGGTTCACATCCATGGCGTCACCGATGGTGGTGACGTCTGAGTATGAGATGGTTCCGTCTGTATTTTTGTACTTGCCGATTTTGATATATCTCAGGTCAAATGCGGGCATTATATCAGTCCTTTCTCGTGCAATATCGTGTTTGCCGCGTCCTCACAGGCGCGGATCATCTTAGGGGTCGCGGATAGAATGGCAGCGTTCCAGAAGTGCGAGCCCGGGATATATCCGTAGGCCTTTTTGCGCCCGTAGTTAAGGACGAATGCCTTGACCGCATTCTTTACGCCCTTCTCGTCCCTGCCCTTGACGGACATGGACACGCTGTGGACTCCGTCCTTTGTATCAACCCGCCTGTAGTAGGTGACATTGTCGCGCATGGCTCCGGTATCGATATGCCCGGCGCGCACCAGGGCGCTCCGGGCCTCTTTCACAAATATCTCGGCGCCGGCGTACAGGATCTTCTTGGTGTTCTCCTTGTCGTACAGGCCGTTGTCCTCGAGCTGTCGTATCAGCTCCGGCAAGGCGCTATCTGTATACTGAAACTTAGCCATACAGCGCCCCCGCAGCTATGGCCGTTAAGCTCGCCTGCGACTGGCGCTTGTCGTCTGAGTACTGCACGGCATCCAGCGTGGAATTCCAGCCGGCAGCCTCGAGTGCAGCCTTCACCTTTTTCATCAGCGGCACATAGCTTCCGCCGGTGAAGATGTCCACGGCGTAGGCCACGCCCGTCTCAGCTTCCACGCCTTCGGCGTATATCTGCCCGGTCTGCCCTATGCACTGATAGGTCACAAAGGCGTCCTCAGACCCTCTGTACGGGACCGGAGACACAGGCGCTCCAATGTCCGCAAGGGCTTCAGCTATCGGTATCATGCTTTGCCTCCTCAACCGGGAACACCGTCTCCGACAGTCTGAGCGACAGCAGCTGCACGGGCAGCCCGTCGGAGTTCTGTTTGCGCTGGATCTGCACTATGCGATACTGGACCCCATCGACTAGGCAGAACTGCTCGGCGCTTATCTGCGCCGGCCACATCTCGGCGGCCATGTCCACGTGCTCACCGGCCTGCAGCGCGGCGTAGTATCGTGTCACGCCGACGGTGGATTCGCCGAAGTAATAGCTCCGACCCGGGCGCAGGCAGCGGGGCTCGGCCTCAGCATCAAGTGTGCAGACAGTCAGCACGCGGTCATAGATCATGCGCTGCCACCTGCCTGAGCGATCTTACGGTCATTGAGCTCTGCCCGGATCATGCGGGGCATGCCCGAGGCGTCCGGGCCTGCCCGCCGGCGATATATCCAGGCGGCATACATGGAGAGCAGCGCGTCATCCTCAGGGGCGTCCGGATTAAGCCGGACGCCCTCTCTCGATATCGCCGCATGAGCCATTGACAGGTAGTGGTCAAGCTGCACCTCCTGCTCGGGCGTGGGATGCAGCAGGCCGAGATCGGTCTGCAAAAGGATCCTCTGGTTTGCCGTAGGCGTCACTCGGCCCACCTCCTTTTAGTTAGCGGCATCCGTGGCGAATGTTACGGTCTTCGTCGGCGCCGTGTTCGCATAGTTGAGCAGTACAAAGGCCTCTCCGCGCACAGGCTTACCGTCATAGCGCTGGGTGCCCTTAAACACCGTACAGTCATCCAGGAACATGGGGATGTCCGAGTAAGCTATCTTCGCACCGCTCCGCTCGGCAATGACCTCCAGCGTCAGATATCCGCCCGCAATGTCGTTATCAGCCATGAACTCGAGCTCTACGATTTCGCCGCCTATAACCGGCATGACATTGGAAACACCGGACATAAGTGCTGCGGAGCTATTGAACTCAAGGCAGCGGCAAATTAGGTCCATATGGGTCTTTCTGTTCATGATCCACACAGGAGCACCAGTTGCGTAGTTAGGCTTTGCGGTTCCCAGAGCAGCCAACAGAGGCGAGAAGAACTCCTTACCAGTGCTTGCCGCCAGATCAAGCGTCAGAATGTTGGTGGTTGACAGGTTTGTAAAAGCACCCTGATTCTTGCCCCACCATGCAGGCTGCGAATCGGCAGCCAGACGCGTGACAAAGCCCACGGGCATTTTTGTTCCGGTACCGTACACGATTGCTTTATCAAGTGCAAGACCTATAGCCTGCCCAAGATAGTCAATGATTGTGGCCAGAAGCTGGAGATCCGAGTCATCCTCAAGGCTGCTGTTAGGCACGGACACATAGCCGCCAACTTTGTATTCATCCAGTTCTACCTGTGTAAAGGTTATGGTGAGCTCATTGACAGCACCAACCGCCTCCGTCCATATCCCTTCCGGGATTGCTCCGGCAACGTTTTGACGTCCTTTCCCGGATATCGGGCGAAGCGTAACAAACCTAATCAGCTTTGAATAGCGATCAACGCCGTCGCGCAGCACGCCCATCAGAATGTCGGGAACACCGAGCTCGGCGCCGGTCACGGAGGATGCAGCGCGGCGAAAGCCGCGGACACGAGTCAGGAACTCTTTTACGTCCTCTCGGGTAACAAGCGCCGTGCGCTGTTCAGGGGTCTCGCCCAGGGCACGCATTGCCCTGGTGTTGGTCGATATATTCGCCACAGAATCACTCCTTTTCTTCACATCTGCGCCGGGCTCGGCGCTTCTTGCGGCCTTGCCGGCCGCTTCGATTTCTCCGATCTGCCTCTCCAGCTCGGCGATCTCGCCAGATATGCGGGTCTGCTCGTTCGCGTTGTTTTCCCGCGTCTGCTCGAATTCGCTCACAAGCGCTTCCACGACTTCTCGTTCCTCGTCAGTCGAGGCCTCGCTTATGTCATGTTCGAGCTCCGCCTCGCGGGCCTCGAAACCGGCTGCGGCGGTGCGCAGCTGCTCCAGCTCGGCCTGCAGGGGTTCGATCTTCTTGCGGAGAATGAGTACTTTAAGTGCCATTGTTACCTCCTAATCTTCGTCTCATTTCAGCGCGCCAAAGCTCCAGGCGGCGCCGGTTGATGGTCTCCAGGTCCCTGCGCCTGGCTTCTATGCCAGTGTCCTCATACGCCGGGAACGTGCAGGGGCTGACCTCGTAGAGAGGGTTGACCTTTTCGATCTCCCAGCGGCATTTGCCGTCACCCAGCTCGATATACCGCTCAGATTCGATTTCAAAGCCAAACGAGCACTGGCTCACGTCTCCGCGCTTGACGCGGGCATAGAGGTCCATCGCCGCTCGGTCTTCCTGATTGATTGTGATGCGTCCCCACAGGCCTCTGGAGTCCTGTTTGAGGGTCAGAGTGCCGGCGCGGGTGCGGCCCAGGACGAGGTCTGTATTGTGGTTTACCAGCGCGCGCACGTCACCGGACACAGATTCGTCAAAAGCACCAGGCAGGATAACTTCCGATGCTCCCGGCCAAAACTCGTAGGGGCTGTTGAAAACGGCAAAGTATCCCTCGATATAGAGCTCTCCGCCCTCCTCGCGCGTGGAATACTCGACCGGCAGGCAGCGGCGCTGCCTGTTATTTCTATCTGCTCCGGGCATATCAGTCCTCCTCACTTTGCAGCTTTTTCTGATTGCCGATCATGCCGGCGGGGATATAGTTCTCCAGGATAACGCGCTCATCCAGGCCGGGCTCCGGCGGCAGGTCAAGCCAGTCACGGACCTCGTTGCCCGTCATTATGCCGCGGACATACTGGTCGTCGCCGACCGAAGCCAGTGTCTTGAGGTCGTAGGCATACAACCGGCGAGTATTGAACTTCCAGTACCAGCGCTCGGAGATCAGGAGCTTCTTTGTCAGTTCCTGTGCGATGCCGTTCGCTATCGGCTGGGCAGTCGTGCGGATAAAGTTGTTGTACGCCGCCTCGCTGTACTCACCCACGCCGAGGAAATACGGCGGCACCCGTATTGCAGCCGCGACGCAGCGCTTGTCCATCTCCACGCTGGACGATATCGCAATGTCAGCCAAAGACAAAGGTTTGACCGTTACAACGTCCATGAGCTCCGCGGGTATCATCCAGGGCTCGCCGGCGCGCTGCGTCTGTATGTACTCATGCATCAGCTTCTCGCGGCCAGACGGATTTCTTAGTTCCTCGGAATTGGAGTCCACCTTGATGATCACGCTCGGCATCCACTTGGAGCTCATAAAGGCGTTGGTGGTCGCCGCAGCCTGACGCAGATTCCTAATCACCTCGCGCAGTTGCACGCGCGGGCCTCTGCCCCGCCACGGCGCAGCCGGATCCGGATGCAGCCGGAAGTGCAGTACATCATCAGGCGCAAACATCTGGCCGCACCATTGAATGGAATAACTCAGGCCGTTGTCCTGCGGCAACGTCGTCGCGCCCGGCATGGGCAGCAGCTCCTCTATCCGACCGTTACGGGAAACAGGAAGGACGAAGGCATTGCCATCCCCGGATGTGAACATCGTGGTCACAATCCAGCTGACCCAGGTCTGGCGTGTCCCCAGACTGTACGGGGTGATATCGATCATACGCGACAGCTCGTTTTTGAGCCGCTTGTCGCCCTCGTCGGTGTTCTCCATGAGCCATATTGTGGCGTCGGATATGATATCGGCCACCATGCCGACGGCATTGGCGACGTCCGGCGAGTCGATGAGCCTCGAATATCCGGGCACAGTGAGGTCCGAGTCTGTGTCGGCCAGCGTTATCCATCGCGCCCCGGTCGACAGCGGGGCATCCCGCGAGCGCGGGACCGGCTTAACTCGCAATTAATCACCCTCCTTCTGAGCGCCGAACCAGCCGGCGCCTTTCTTTTTGGCTTCGAGATCTATGAGATAGGTGCAGGCTGCGAACACTGCACAGTCGAACACGTCTATGCGCAGATTCGGAGCCAGCTTGTCGTAATACGTCACGTCATCGGCCTTGTCGACGCCGTGGACGTTCTGGACACAGTATTCAAACGGCTCAGCATGGCAGTAATACAGCGTGCCGGCCTTGGCAGAGTTCATGAGGTAGTGGAACCCCTCATTCTTGAGCAGAGCCGTCTGCGGCTGGTCACGGACGGTAAAGTGCGCCGCCTTCATGCCGACGAAGTACTCGCGGCAGAATTTACGGTCATGGCCCACCCGGCGCACCTTGAAGCCGCGCGTGCGCATGTCCGTGAACCACCTGACAACGTCGGCGTGGTTCGTGACCTTGTCATTGCACATGTCCAGCCAGTGATCGTCGAGCCAGCCAAACAGAGGTATCTGGTCCTGCTCCGCCTTTACGAGCGCAGCCGGACGAGGGAACCAGCAATGAGGGACGATGATGTCCACTCCCTGGTAGTGGCCGAACAGGCACGCTGCGGTGAGGTCATGCAGCTTTGAGAGGTCGGCGCCGCCGTACCACTCGACCGGCAGCCTGGCAAGCTGGTCAAGCGTCCAGTCATACTTGGCGTCAGACGCCCGCCACTCCTCGATGTCGAAATACGCACGTAGCGACTGGATAAAGACATTGAGGCTCTTGGTCAGGAACTCCGGCCTCATCTGGGGATCCTCGCGGGCAAGCTGTGCGTCGGCTATCATGTCCGCCGGTCGGATGCTCGCGCCCCAGCCCGGATTACAGGCCTGCATGACAGCAGGGTCATCATAGTCGACTTCGCCGTTCGCGCCCTGCTCGGCCGCGGCTATGAATACGAAGGTACGGTCAGCTATGTCCCCGGTCACGGTGCCGTCGAGGATCTTCCGGCAGAAGTCCACGCGCTGTGCACAAAAGCCAAGCTCCAACGAACCGGCAGTCGATATGCCGATGACGAGCTTGTTGGAATATGCCTTCGTCGCGTCCTTGAGCACCTGGTACTGTTTGGCGCTCTTGTAGGTGTGCATCTCGTCGGCGATGATGACGTTGGCGTTGAACGAGTCCTGACGGTCTGGCGACGTGGCCAGGGCATTGATAGAGATATACCCGTCTCCGACATCGCCCGATATGCTGTGCTCATTGTTGCTGCCTATGATCCGCAGCCCGTTGTCGGGATCCTCGTCCACGGATATGCCGAGCCGCTTCACGTTGAATTTGAGGAAGTCAAAGCCCTCCAGGGCCTGCTTCAGCGCGCCGCCGACCTCATACACCTTTGAGCCCGACATCCGGTAATAGAGGGCAAAGGCCCAGGCCAGTGCCGCGGCGAATGTGGTCTTGACGTTCTTGCGCGGGACAAATATCAGGGCCTCAACATATCGCCGCAGCTGTGTGCCCGGCTGATAAAAGCCCATGATGTTGTAAACGCAGAACTTGTGATAAGGCAGCAGCTCGAAGGGGCGTCCACGCATGGGCAAGCCCTCGAGGTCCTCGCCCTGCTGGTGGCAAATTGTAGTCTCGATGAGCGCGATTATCAGGTTGGCCTCTTCCGCTCGGAAGTCCCAGCGCCCCGTGTCCAAATCGGACACATATCTGGCGCAGGCCTGTCGGATCTCGGTGCAGGCGGGAACTTCGCCGGACAGGACGCCCTCAACATAGGCGTCGACGGCCGCCTGGTAGTCTGCCGCTTTGGCAATGGCCGTTTCCTTGGCCGTATCCAGCAGCGCCTCAATCGGGCTTCCCGACGAGGCATTTGCTTCAACGGCGCTTCGGGCCTTTTTCAGCCCGGCAGGTGTCAGACCCAGCTGGGTGCGCAGTGCCAGGGCATCCGCGCGCAGCTTCTCGACGGACGACCAGTATGGGTCTTTCGCCATGTACTCTGCTCCGGCCTTGTTGGTCATACGGGCCACCATCTGGCCGCCCTGCTTGCGCCATTCCTTTTCCGCTCGGGAGAGCTGGCGTTCAGTCTTGGCCAGGGTCTTGATGGTCGGCTCGTATATCTCGTTGTAGGTGTCCACGGCGCGCATTGCGTCGCGGATCATGTCCTCTCTGGCCAATTCACCGCCTCCGGATCATTCGCGCGGGCGCGTCGTTCACGGGCGCAGTCCGCGCGCGAGTTCTTGTTTCCGTTTCTCCTGAGCGCCGAATTTTACCCCCCTCGAAAATTTTGTCCGCTGTCGGAAGAAGTCCCGGCCCCAGTGATCAAGGGCAAAGATTTTCAGCCTCAGGGGGGTGGGGGGATAGTCCGGCGGCGCCATGACTCGCCGAGCGCCGAGAGACTGCCGTCGTCGTTATGCATCGCGCGGTGCGCCTCAGCCGACAGGCTCAGGAGGTTCCAGTCAGCCCAGGCATATTCGGGCCAATCCTCGGCCGGCCAGATGTGGTGAACGACAGACGCCTCAACGTTGCGACCGTAGCGCCGCGCCTCGCGGCAGCGGTACCCGTCACGGCGCAGGATGCGCGGCCTGACATAGACACGCCATCGTCGGCTCTCGTACCCGTCCCACATTCAGCACACCTCCCGGCGGCAAACAAAAAAGCGCCTGCCTCCGACACATAGTCGAAGTCAGGCGCTGGCACTTTGGCACTGGCACTCGCCGTCTGCGATTGTCACGAGGAGCTGGCGCTTGCATCGTCGGCACCACACCGGCAGTTTCGCTGCTCGGGTATCCGGCAGGATAACCTGGTCTGTGCGGCTGCCGCATATTGGACAGACGATTCGTCCTCCTCGCACTTCCAGTTTACCCAGCGCGCCTAATTGCGTCAAGCGTTTTCGTGTACCTTCCGTCATTTTCTCGTACCTCCCGCCTAAAGATATACACAACCCCAAGTCAGAAAAAATAATAGCTATTCGATTTTTCGGCGTCTGCGAGCAGGCTCTGGCCGCGGCTCAGGCAGCAGATACGATATATATGTGTAGCAGCCGTATCCATTCTGCCGCTCGTCTCGGTCCAGGATCACAGCTCCCGGCGGCGCTGTGATAGTCACATTGTCGTCGACCAGCTGCGACTCCCGCACAGGCTTGGCAAGGTTTCGGGATCCGACATAGCCTTTGTCACCGACCGCAATTACCTTTGAATCAGCGTCCGGGTTGCGCTCTCGTACCATGTACTGCGCGATCTCCATGAAATCATCGCGGCCGTAGTGCTCGCTGTCCGAGAGCTGGGAGATCTCTATGTTGTCTCCCCACTCCCAAAGTGAGCGAATCAGCTCATAGTCCGCCCGGCCGGACGTGGCGTTGATGACCATGTGGAAATGATACCGCCTGGAGCCGTCGTCCTGGAGCTCATGTATCGCATAAACATAGCGCAGCTCCTCCCCATCCGCACGCCGCCGAGCCCGCAGCCGGTCCATGAATCGGGCCATGATCTTCTTGCAGGCCTTGCGGTTTGGAGGCAGGTGAGCGTCATCAAAGCCGAGGGTGATCCACAGGTCGTGCCTTTTGAAATTGGCACAGAGCAGCAGCTGCAGCTGCTTCCACATCGCTTTGAAGTTCAGCTTCTGCCTGGCCGCGCTGCTGCACTTGGATTTCTCAGCACGCTCTCTTGGAGAGTCCGCCGCCATGGCCTGGGTATAGCACACGCCGTACACGAGCCGACCGGCTGTCACCGTGATGAGGCGTTTAGTCTTTGCTATGGCGGCCGCCCCCCTTTACGCGCGAAGGCGAGGCCGCAGCCTCGCCTTCCCTTTTCTGTTGTTCCCGAGGCTGCCGGAACGAGCAGCCTTCCGGCCCAGCCGATCCCCTGGCTACGCACCAAGGATGGTTGAGGATATCGCACACGGCGCTGCCACCCGGCAGCCGGCGAAACGATTTGCAGTCAACGCTCCGCCCGTCGGCGTCTGACGCGAGCCTAAACTTTATCCTTGGCACTGGCCTTCCTCCCATCTTCAGCAGTTTTTCGAGTTCGCACCCGATATGAGTACCCATCCCGAGACCGCCCGCAGCAGGCGCAGCGGACCCGGCTCAGCGGTTTATCCGCGTCGAGCTCGGTCACCTCTTCAAACTTCGGGCTGCAGGTCACGCACAGCGTAATATGACGTTCAGTTCTCACAAGGCAGTCTCCCCTTCCGGTATGCCGATATCCGGTATGTAATAATAATGGCCATCACCGCCGCCATGGCTCCGGCATAGCCCGTCCATGAGCGTATGCGCACGTACCCGCAAAGCGGCACATCGAGCCAGTAGCATGCGATCCAGCCAATGAGCTCTGACCACAATGACCAAAATAGACGGTCAATTTGTTTTGCAGACATCTTCATCGGTCGCACCCGCACCACTCTGGCAGATTTGCGCGCACGAGGGCCTCTGCGAAGGGCGGCGGGACTGCGTTACCGCAGCGGGCGGTCTGTTTGAACTTCGGATATTCCCGCCCAGTGTAGTCGCGGTCGATTATGTAGTCGTCCGGGAATCCATTGGCACGATACAGCTCCCTCGGTATCAGCATGCGCAGGCCGATATCGGCTATGAAATACCACGCGCCGCCAAGCTCAAGCAGCAGCACCTCGTCATCCGCCAGCGCGTACCCGCAGTAAATATTGAGCAGTCCGCGAATCTTCGGCCAGTTGTGCAGCTCTGCGCCCGGCTCCGCTTTCCGCACCTCTGTCGTGACCACGCCATGATGACCTCCGCCCGCGGTGATGGTCTGCACCGGCTCGGAGGCCGCCCCGCCGAGGTTCGTGCCTTTCATCTTGACCAGGCTTGCAAGCGTCAAGCCGGCGCGGTCTCGCGCCGTAATGGTGCGCAGAGGTGCCTCCGCGTCCTGCCCATGCCGCTCAGCGCCGTAATATGCAGTCAGCGATGCCGCCGCCAGCCCGTAACGGTTGGCGGCGTCTATTGTCATCAGGGGCTCTGTCACGTTCTGCCCCCGGACATGCTCGTGCCGCTCCGTGTGATACTGGATGATGTAAGGTTGGCAAACTCCGTGCTTGCCTGCGCCCACCGCTGTTGGCAGTGGCCTACCCATGTCATGCACGCGCGGCAGCTGTCCCGGTGCCTCTCCGTACCCCACTGGAACAATAAACGGTGCCGACAACCTAATCACAAACTTGTCCACGCCGCGGATGACACGCCGCATGGTGTTCGGGCTGAGTGGTCGCTGTGCGGTGAGGCCGTACTTCTCTCGCACTTCCTCCCGCGTGTCAAAGATGGACGGACATGGCAGCGACCAGTCAATGATTTCCGCCGCGCTCCTCCACGGCTTTCTCAGCCCCGCCTTCGCCTTCGGGCTGTCAGCCGGCGCGTGGGTAGGCTCCGGCCACGCGATGGGCCGCCCGTCGCAGCGGGCAATGAGAAAAAACCGCTTGCGCGTTGTTGGCGCGCCATAGTCCGCAGCCACCAGCTCGCGCCACTCGACGTCATACCCCAAGTCCCGGAGCTGCCCCAGCCACTTTGTGAATGTCTGTCCGGCCTTTGATTTTACCGGGCGTCCACGACGCACCGGTCCCCAGGTCTGGAACTCCTCCACGTTCTCCAGGATGATCACCCGCGGCCGCACCGTTCCCGCCCAGCGCAGGACGATCCAGGCGAGGCCCCTGATGTTCTTGTCCACGGGCTTCCCGCCCTTGGCTTTGGAGAAATGCTTGCAATCCGGGGACGCCCACAGCAGGCCCACCGGCCTGCCGGCGCAGACCTCCACGGGGTCAACATCCCACACGCTGGCCTGAATGTGCTCAGTGCGCGGGTGGTTCGTCTTGTGCATGAGTATTGCGTCAGGGTCATGGTTGATAGCGATATCGACCGGCCGCCCGGTCGCGAGCTCAATGCCCGTAGACGCTCCGCCGCCTCCGGCAAAGCTGTCGACTATGAGTTCGTCCATTATTGCGTCCTCATCTGCACGGCCTTATCCCGCACGAGCTTGTCTATGACGCGGCCGGGTTCGCGGTAGCCGCAGAGCCGGGTGAGCTCTCGGATGTGCCAGGCAGTTTGAGGGGTGACGCGGACGATCAGCCGCACCAGGCGTTTATTCTTCGGCATTGGCTTCCTCCTCGGCGGGAGCTGCGTACAGCGGGCAATTTGCTCTGACCGTTTCTCCCGGCTTTGCTGCCGACCCGCACCATTGTTTTTTTACACAGTTGTTGCAGTTCCCCTTTGACATCAAATCGTCGAATGATTCTCTGTATAACTCAGCGCTGTCGTAAGCCTGAGCAATCAGCCAGCACGGGTCAATGAACCTGTGAAGTCCGCATTTTTCAAGCTCTTGAGCTGCCTCGCGGGTCTGTCCCATCTGTTCATAACACAGTTCGAGCAAGACACAGTCACTAATTTGTGCGATGGTCGGGAACGGATATCCGTAGGGAACAAGCTCACCTCGTATGTGGTCCACGCCGCATACGGCCCATTTTTCGCCCGATGGCACATGCAGCACGATATCATTCGGCATTATCGTTGTCCGCTTCGCAGTGGGCCGGGCTGACAGCGACTGTATCAGGTCGACTGCGTCGCGGATTATGGCGCAGCCGTGGAGGCTGCAGTTGTGCTCACGGCCACAGCCAAAGCAGCGAAGCTCGTCCTGCACCGATATGCGCTTCAAGTCTGAAATCACCTGCTCACATCTTTCAGCGGTAATATCCATATTCGTTCTCCCTTTCAAGTCTGTTCGGCCGGTTCAGCTGCCCACTTACAGCCAGCGCAGCCCGTTGGCGCCCGCCCAAGTAGCGTATTTACACATATACCGGTCATCTCCGACAGCTCCAACATATCTTCGAGGGCACAACCTTCAGGCGGCCATATAAGACATCCCGAGTTATCTGGTCGTCCGGATATGAAGCTCTGTATATCTTTCTCGGACGCCCAAAGGGTATCGGCGACCTCACTAATTGAGACTCCTGCCTCAGAGCATACATCAACGAGATGTCGCCACCGAGCAGAAAACTCTTTTTGGTCGTTTATAAGGCAGTCAGGCCTTTCATCTGCTTCCGGCTCCTCGCTGGGGCTTGTTGTTGCATGGCTTTGACCTAAAGAAGAGTCCGCTTCCCTGCTAAGCTCAGACGCGATAGCAGTCACAGATTGTGCAGTAGGATTGCCTTTAGCCTTGTTTCTGACACTTGTCTGCTGCTCCTGAGGCAGCCGGGCGAGTTCATATGCCGCCGACTCGGAGAGGCTGCCGGTCTCGAATGCTTCCATCCACTCCGGGGAGAGGTTTTTGCGTATAACATCCAACCGCGCCAGGCGAGATGCCGATATCTGCATAGCCTCGGCCACGGCGTCACGCAGCCGGCCGGGGATCTCCACGCCCTGACGTTTCAGCTCGGCAAGCAGCTCTCTGTAGCGCTCCGCCTGGCGCATCGTGTCCGCCGACGACATGACCCTTGTCGCACGGTTGGCCTCGATCAGCAGCAGCTCCTCCAGGACATCTGAGGCGGGCTCCCTGATAATGGCCGGTACTCGGGCCCAGCGCTCCGGCTCGTTCTTCGCCAGCTCGCAAATTGCAAGGAACCGGCGGTGCCCGGATATTATGCGGTAGTCTCCGCTGCCGTCGCGCACCGGCCTGACGATTATCGGTTCAATAAGGCCGTTGAGCGCGATGCTGTCCGCGAGCTCATCTATGCTGCTCGTGTCATAGAAGTTTTTCTCGTTCTGCAGCAGTCGCTCCCGAGGGATGAAGGATATGGCTGTCGCCTCAGTGTCCAATTTGGACACGTCCTCCGGCTTTATGTAATCACATACTGAAAACGGCTTCTTCGCCATTAAACACCCGCCCCCTCTAGGTATTCTGCGACCAGAGCGCGATAGTCGCGGCCGGCGGAGCTGTAGCGGCTGTACTCATTGAGGGGCTGCCGTGCAAATGTGCTCTCGTCGACTTTGTCGCTGCGCCGGATGACCGTGCGGAACACGGGGACGCCGGAGTCTCGGAGCAGCGCTTCGCCCTGAACGACCGCCGGGCTGTTGTGCCACATCGTGACCAGGATGCCCGCCGTGCGTATGCCCGGACATATCCCCCGAACTCCGGAGATCTGCGTGAGCAGCTCACGCATACCCGACACGGAGAAGGCGTCTACCTTGACCGGGATAATAACATCGTCCGACGCCGCGATTGCCGCGACGCTGGCTGCAGTGAAGGACGGCGGGCAGTCGATGAGCACCACGTCGTATGCTGTGGCTTCGCCCGAAGTCCTGGCGTCCTCATCGATGACGTCCAGGAAATCGCGCAGCCTGCCGGCTCCTACGCCCTTGCTGACGCTGGCGATGTCAGCGGTGATTAGCGATATGTCTGACGGCACAATATCGACGCCCTCGTGCGCCGTACAGTAGATGCAGTCGTAAGGGTCGTCCGCAAGCCCGTCCATTATGCAGGCGACCGTATTCGCGTCCTCGCCGATGCCATAGAAGTGCGAAGCGTTGGCCTGTGGGTCGGCATCTATAACAAGAACCTTTTTGCCGAAGTCCTCGGCCAGAATAGCCGCCATGTTTACGGTGGTGACGGTTTTACCGACGCCGCCTTTTAGATTTACGATGGATATTGTTTTCATTCGTCTGTATCGTCCTTTCCTGGGCGTTGCCGCGCCCAATGAGATATGATTCACGGAATGTTCTGCCTCGGGGCATATAGAACTCGACGGTGTAGTACCTTCGTTCGGGATGTATGTACAGGATCCGCCCCAGCGTCGGTGGAAGCGCAGGACCTCTTTCGCCGCAGGTCGGCGCACGGCATACATGATCACCTACTTGCATTGAACCCTCCTAAAACGGCAGCGTCATTTGCTGCTCCTCCGGCGTGGCCGGTTTGAGGCGCGACGTGGACTTGAACTGATAGCTGGCGCCCTTGTAAAAAAACTTCATGTGCTTCGGATAGAAACCAAGCCGGAAATGGCCAAGCTCCCCGTCCTTATTCTTTGCAACGTTGAGTGTGCGATTGCCCGATGGGACATCATCGTCTTCGAGGTACAGGAGCATGACGATATCTGCATCCTGCTCTATCTGCCCGGATTCTCTCAGGCTCGCCAGCGTCGGCGCGCTCCGGCGGCCCTTTTCGGGACGGCTGAGCTGCGAGAGCGCAACGACCGTTATCCCCGTATCCCGGCCCAGCTGCTTGAGGGCAAGAGAGATATTTGTGATCTTCTCATATCTGTCGCGCCCGGAGGCGTTGAGCAGCTGAAGGTAGTCAATGATTATCACGTCATAGCGGCGGGAAAGCGATACCGCACGGATGTCCATCGGCGTCATGCCGGAGGCCTCTATGACCTCAAGAGGGATCCTGTCGCTCCGGGCTCCGAGGGCAGCCACGGCGTCGAGCTCGCTGTCGCTCAGGCTGCCGGACTTTATGGCGTTGAAATCAATTTCCGCCGCATAGGATATCATTCGGTCGTACAGCTTCTTGTCGCTCGTTTCAAGCGAGAATATGCCGACTCTCTGTTTCTGTGCCTGAGCCATCTCGTATGCGAATTGCGCTGCCAGCATTGTCTTGCCGGCCGAAGGATACCCGCCCAGTATTATCAGGTCTCCCGGTTCGGCAAACAAGTGCTCGTCAAGAGGCTTGAAATTCCACCGGAGGTATTGAGGCGTTTTACGCTCTGACAGCCTCGAGTGGAAATCGCATACTCCATCAATGAACGGAACTATGCGCAGCTGACTCCGCTTGGCCAGCATCAGTGACAGCTGCTCTGCGCTGCTTCGGGCCTCGTCGATGTCCACGGCGCTGACTATTCGCATTGCCGCAGTCTGTAGTTTGCCGAGCTGCACAGCGTCGCGGACGATATTGACATACTCTTCCCAGTTGGCGGCGGTAGGCGTGTTGCGGAGAATGTCCCTGATAAGCGGTTCATAGGCTTCCCCTACCTCTGCCATCAGCGTCACAGAGTCAACTGGCCTGCCATAGGAGAAGAGCTTGCAAACGCCCTTATACAGGCTTCCGAGCGCGCCTGCTCCGAAGTCCTCGGGAGATAGCCGCCTGACGACATCGCCGATGATTTCCGGGCTGAGCAGCATGGAGCCGATGACGGACTGTCTGGCAGCAGTGAGCATGTTTTCGTTTACCACTCCTGCGTCCGCTCCCCTCCGCCGGGGGTGCGCTGGGTATGCGCTCCGGGTATTTTTGAGTAATCGTCGTTCCAAGGCTCGCTGTTCAGCCAGGTGGAGGCATGCGGGATTATGCCGCGGCGCCATTGCTCGCTGCGCATGTCCTTCTTGAGCGTATGGGACATCAGCTCCAAAAGCGCGTCGTCGGGCTTTAGCTTGTCCCAGGCCTTCACCGCAGCTTTGCGGCCTGCTCCGTTAGGATATGCCTTCCAAAATTTCTCAAAGCGTTCTGGCTTCCACTCAGGCATTGAAACCGTGCGTCCGCTCTTTTTTGGGCCAGCACACGCATTTCCCCCCCTTGGGGGGACTGTAGGGGGGTTAGTATTATCATGTATATATAATCTACTACTATTATTAGGGTAGACATTTTTGTCTACACCCCTCTCGACATTTTTGTCTAGACCCCCCCGGGGGGTGTAGACAAAATTGTCTATACCCCCTTTGCCGGGGAAAAACGCACCGGCATATATCCGGCGCTCTCTTCCATTGTCATTAGTTGCCATTTCACAGCGTATAAACCCGGCTGCCTCCATCTGAGTGATCATCCTGCTGATGGTCCGCTCCGACACGCCGAGGACCCCCGCAAAATAGGTGTTCGTCGCCCAGCAGAATCCGTCCTCACCTATGAGGGCGGAGAGCTCTGCGTAGAGCAGCTTCGCCGTGGACGACAGCTCCTCGGAGTATCTCACCTCAGAGGGCAGCTGCGCCCAGTAACTGCGCCTTATCTCCGGCATGGTACACACTCCCTCTTGCATTTTGCGGGATTTCGGATATAATGGGCTTACATTCGTCTGTGTCTCTGGCATGGACTGCGTCGTACCGGTTGCCGCCGGTGCGGCGCTTTTTTTATTCTTGCACATAGTTCACACCACTTTCATTCCCGGATAGTACTCCGGTACTTCTTCCACTCCAATGCGCGGGCGGCCGGGGCCTCGCTTGCGCTTCGCAGCAGTCGGGGTCGGTTTCTGAGGCTCTGGCTGTGCCGCGGACGCCGGCGCCGCCGGAACGTAACGTATCGCGTTCTGCTTGACGGATTCCAGGTATGCCTCTACATCCGCTTCGGAGAATCGCATGGTCGAGCCCATGACGTAGTAGACGCCGATGCGCCGGGTCTTGGCCAGGCGATAGACCGTTGACTCAGAGACACCGAGCCTCTCGGCCACTTCCTTCTTGGTCAGCATTTTTTACCTCCTTTGCAAACTTGAGGGACATGGCGGCCTGAATAATGTCGTCAAGCTCGTCCATGATATCGTCATACGATTCGCGCTCCTGCGCGTCAATTTTTCCGTCCTCAGCGATTTCAATCAGGTGGTCAAGGCGTTCTTTCCGGCCGAAGTCCCGCAGTCTGCGCAGCAGCGACAGCACGGCCTGCGGCAGCTCCGTGACCTGGATGTCAGGGATAATGCCGGGAGCTCCGAGACTGTCGACGAGGTACCAATAGGCAAGGACCTGCTGCCCTGTGACGTCGACCATACGAACAACGGCCTCGCTCGATATCTGCTGCTCGCCGAGCTCCCAGGCCGCCACGGTGCGGACAGAATAGCCGAGGGCCTCCGCCCAGCGCTCCTGGGTCATGCCTGCAATGCCTCTGCCGATTCGCGCGATATTCCTGCGGACGCGGCTCATTGTGTCAGGCCTCCTTTCGGCATAAGCTGGGTTCATCATCGTACAGCATGATCGTATCTCCATAGGCTGCCATGTCATACAGGTCGTCTATCGTACAGCCGAGGATGGCAGCAATAATCGGCAGCTTGTCTGCGGATGGGAACGATATGCCGACTTCCCACTGGTGCGCAGATGCTATGGACACGTCGCAGCGACGAGCAAGTTCAGTCAGCGTCAAGCCGCGGGCGTTTCGCAGCGCTCGAATGTTCATGCTTGGTTTTGCCATTATTTTGTCCCTCCCCTCTTGCCTCGCGTCTATCCCTCATGTTATGATAGGCGCAAGGTTAAGTTTGTGCTTTAAACTATAAATCATCAATCGATGATTGTCAACGATAATTCATCGATAAATGATTTTTTGTGCAAATCGCGACTTCTTTCATTAGAAAAAGGAATTGTGCAACATGGACAAAGACGCTGTCATTTGGAGAATACAGAATTACTGCAAATTACGCGGGGTTAAGCCAACCGTAGCCTGTGAAGCGTCTGGCGCTGGTCGTAACTTTATCGGCGATATTCGGTCCGGAAAAAACCCCGGCATTGACCGTTTTGAAATGTTGGCTGATTATCTTCAAGTAACAGTTTCGCAACTGCTGGGGGAAGAAACAAAAAAAGAGCCCGACGGCGAAAATGCCGTCGAGCTCCCTGATCCTCTTGATGCGCAGCTTATGGACCTGTTACGCCGGGCTGATCCTGAGACGAAGTCTGCGATGCTTGTTCTTCTACAGCAGCGGAAAAAAGACGAATAAACTCACGTTTTTCATTGTCCGACAGTGTGGCAAACAGTGCAATGATTTGGTCATCCAGATCAGTGGGCATTGTTCCGGCTCCTTTCCGACCCGGTCCCGTGTCTTATTGGTACCGAATTGAGTATAGCATAATATTACAGCCTTTGCATTATGTGGAGGTGTGGTAAATGGAGAAGGCAAAGAATATTGTCCTCGTAGTCTGCGGTATTATGCTGTTCTTTGGTTCACAGGCGGCAAGCGCTTTTTGGCTGTATATTTCTGCTTGGCTGGCAGGCATCAGTATGTTAATTGCTGGTATCGTTGGATTGGCGCAAATGGGGAAGAAAAAGCGTGAGGCCGAAGCCCTCCGTGAGCTTTTTGCCGCGAGTGAGCAAGCTGAGACTAAAAAACCGACCAAGCTCTCCGAGAACACAAATAAGCTCAAAACAGAGGCAGAGCTGACACACACCGAGCAACCAACAGAAGGAGTATATTTAAAGACGACAATTCCAAAGCGAATAGGCAATTGTATTCAGGCATATTTCTATCCTGATGTGCCGCTTCTCCTACTTGACAATGCTGATAGCATTTTAGACAAAATGGCGCACTTAGGCAATACAGAGTGCTGTGCTTCACAAGAGGACGCCCAAATTGTCCTCAGTTATGATGGAGAGATATTTGCCGAGCTCTTGGACCGTGAGGACATGGTGGAGGATTGGCTGCTGCGCGATGACCCATTTATTATCGGCTTGAGTTCGTTCGATGGCGACAATAATGCAACTGCATACATAGCATTCTTCAGAGACGAAGAGAAAAGGCTCGCCTCACGCGAAATGCGTGTATACAAATTGACGCATTATAAAGATGAGATAGGACAGATAGGTCTCATAGATGCGGAGCCAGGTGACAAACTTAAGCTGCGTGCAACTTATGACAGCGATTCATATGAGGACTGCGTAGAAGTATCAAATGGCTGCACAATCGGACGGTTACCCAAAAGCGCTGCAAACAGGTATCTAGCCATTGGGGCCGGCGGTGCATTCATTGATCACCTTGAATACGATGAACGGCAGGGCCTCGATGTGCCTTTCGTAAGAATATATTGGTGACCATCTTTACGTGTCCAATTTGGACACCTAAGCCGCTCTGAAGAAGGGCGGCTTACCTTTAGGCGGTGTGATGTGGGATACTTAAAGAAAAAAGTCAAAGACGAGCGCGGGGTATGGATCCCCGTGTATGCCAAGACACCGGAGGAACTTGAAGCAAAGGTCACTGCTAGGCTTGCACAGATAGAAGCAGCTAAGGCCCTCGCGGCTAACCCCTATGTCTACCAGGTCGCCGTCGACTGGTACGCCACGACCACGCAGCGGAGCTTCAAGCGCCGGGAAGATTACCGCAACGCCATAAACAGGCACATCTGTCCCGTGATAGGGCAGATGCACATAGCCGAGGTCACCTCCGCGGACGTCGCCTCTGTAATGACCGCAGCCGACGGGTACAGCCGCAGCCTGCAGGACAAAATCGCCAGCACGCTTCGGCAGGTGTTCTCCTATGCTGAGGAACAGGGGTACATATCAAGCAGCCCTTGCGACAAGATAAAAGCTGGCGGGAAAAAACCCGCTGAGAAAAGCGCGCTGACGCCCGCAGAGCAGGCCACGCTGCTGCGCGTGGTCTCCGGACAGCAGATCGAAGGCTTTGTCCGGCTCGGGCTGTTCGCCGGGTTGCGCAGGGAGGAGATCCTCGGACTCATGTGGGACTGCGTCGTACTGGATGGGCCTGCGCCTCACGTCAAAGTGCGTCGAGCGCTGAGATGGGAACACAACCGCCCTATCGTCTCAGACGCGCTCAAAAGCTACGCAGCCCGCAGGGATGTCCCTATACCCCCACAGCTCTCAAATTGGCTGAGAGAGCGACAGGCGGCCTCAGGCTATGTGATTTGCACCAAGGCCGGGCAGCCGTGGTCGGAGGCCAGCTTTAAGAGCGCCTGGGGATACATCAAGCGCCGCCAGACAGGCACTGCATCGCGGCAGCGTATGGACCCGAAGACCGGCAAGCCGTGCAAAGTCCAGGTAGAGAAAAAGCTCGGTGACAAAGTTCCGAACTCTGCGGTGACTATCGAGATCGACTTCCCGGTCACGCCACACATATTAAGGCACACATACGCGACCAGTCTGCTCATGGCCGGCACGAATATCAAAGTCGTCCAGCACCTGCTGGGACATGAAAAAGTGGACACCACGCTCAACATATATACCCACCTCATGGAGCGCAGCGCCGAGGCAAATATAGGGGCTGTTTGTGAGGCCTTTGGTGATAACAGGGGATAATGTTGGGGATATTATTTCTAGTTGCAGCCTATATGCATTGATATCTCAGCAATTTCATTGTTATAGTCATTGCTTCACACGCAGGAGGTCACTGGTTCGAGTCCAGCAGTCTCCACCAGAAAGCGCCGGAGTCCTTTGACTCCGGCGCTTTTTTGTTTGCCGTCGGTGATCGGCTTCAGAATATTTCCTCCATTGGGCCTTCAAAATAAAATGCATTATAAAATGCGTGCTTTATTGAATATGAGATATCGCCCACGCTGTAGGCATTGCCTATCGGAATTACCGGGACGCCTGCGGCCCCGAGCTGTTTTATCAGGCTGTCATTTTTCCTGAGCCCCAGCGCAAGGACCAGGCTGTCCGCCGGAACTTCCAGCGCTTCGCCACTGTCCACTTTTGTCAGCTTTACATGGCCTTTCTCAAAACCCATAAGCCGCGCATTGGCCACGGTTTCAAGCCTGTCCCTGATATCCGCGAGCGTGTATGTATCACTTCCCCCGGCCAGCATACCTATCTTCGGCAGCATGTCGATGAGAGTGACCTTGCAGCCTAGCTCCAGCAGATATTTTGCTGTTTCGATCCCGGTTCCGCCCGAGCCCGCCACAACTACGGTGCAGTTTTTAAGCTCTGCTCTGCCGGACAGGACGTCTTCATGGGTGTAAACTTTTTCAGAATCCATCCCATCCAGTTTGGGGATCAGCGGGCCGCTTCCCGTGGCCGCGAACACGGCATGCGGCGAGAGCTCCATGAGCTGCTCCGCCGTGACCTCCACGCCCGTATATACCTTCACGCCCAGCTTTTTGAGCACAGCGGAATAGTAATCGAAGAGCTTCATCATCTTCTCTTTCCCCGGAGGTGCCGCGGCGTAGATCACCTGACCCCCAAGCCTGTCCCCCCGCTCATAAAGGGACACATCGAAACCCCTTACAGCAAGAGTTCTGGCGGCCTCACATCCGGCGGGTCCGCCGCCGACCACGGCTATGCAGCGTCCGTTACCATTCCTGAGATAGCGCTGGAAGTCCTTTTCGTAGCCTATGGTCGGGTTGACGGCGCACTCCATTCTGCCTACAGCGGCAGAGTCCGTGCAGTGCAGGCAGTTGATGCAAGGCCTTATCTCGTTTTCACGCTCCTCGGCCAGTTTCTTTATCATATATGGGTCTGCAATGTGTGGCCTTCCCATGACAATGAAGTCGGCTTTCCCGGAGGAAATAATCTCGTCTGCCATTTCAAAGCTGCGGATCAGACCTACTACCGCAACGGGGATATTCACTGCCGCCTTTATTTTTGCGGCATTCGGCACAAGATAACCCTCTTCTATGTATCCCGCCGGGGCTATGCACAAACGCTCGCACTCATAACCGCCGGCAGAAATGTTTATCATGTCGGCCCCGGCGCGCTCCAGCAGGCGTGCTATTTTTACGGCCTCCTCAACGTGCAGGCCCTCAGGCACGCCCTCCTCCGTCTCAAGCCTCACTGACACCGGGAACCCTGCTCCCTGCTCAGCCTTTATGCGGCGTATTATTTCCGTCACGATGCGTGCGCGGTTTTCTGTGCTTCCACCGTATTCATCCGACCGGTGATTGGACATGGGGCTTAGAAACTGGTTGAGCAGATATGAGTGGGCACAATGTACCTCCACCCCGTCAAAATCCGAGCTTTTTGCTATTCCAGCCGCAAAAGCAAACTTATCGACCATCCAGTGGATCTCATCCCGGGTCATGGCTCTGGGCATGGGGAGCTGGCCTCCAAATTCCAGCGATGGGGGGATAGCGCTCGGGCCTATAGGCTCCCGGCCTGTCACCGCCGGGTCAGCCGCGCGCCCTGCGTGATGCAGCTGCAGGAATATGCGTCCGTTCCACCTGTGGACCCCGGAGCTTATCTTCTTGAGGCTCACGATATTCTCCTGGTCATATGCGCACAGCTGATTAGCCGCTCCCAATCCGCCGGGGTCCACGCACCCAAAGGAGGTTATTATAAGTCCCGTGCCTCCTTTTGCGCGTTCGGCATAATATGCCATCTCGTCATCTGTATACAGCCCGTGCTTGTCGGTAAGCGTTTCAGACATTGCCGGCATGATCAGGCGGTTTCTGAGCTCCAGTGAGCCTATTTTGCCGCGGCTCATCAAATTTGCATACTTATTGCTTTTCGCTTTCATATCCTGTATTTTGCTCCGTTCAAGACAAGTTCAGATTATTGTTTGTCATCCAGCCGCGAAAGCAGCTTCTTCATGGGCGAATTCTTAATGGCAATGACAATTGCAAACATGGACAGGGCGGCCATGATGACCAGCAGCCAGAATGCCGGGACAAAGGTCCCTGTCTTATCCCTTATAGTACCGACGACCGGTGATACAAGGCACAATCCCACATAGTTTGCCGCCATAAAATAGCCAGTTATTTTTTCAAAATCGCGGCTGCCGAAGACTTCCGTGGTGATGGTCGGAAGCATCGTTGTGTAGCATGCGAAGCCGATAGCCGCCCCCACGACGGATATTATTATCATGACCGGAGAATTGATCCCGGCAAGTATCGCAACAACGAGGCCCACTATAAATGCTATGTGCAAATAGAGGATAAATGCGATGTTGCCAAACTTTTCAGCTACTTTTCCGGACAGCATAGTAAAGACGACGGACAGAAGGCTGAAGGCCGTAAAGTAACGCGACGAAACCAGCGCATCCATGCCGAGGTCCTGCCAGAACGTCGGCGCATAGGTGATAAAGCCCATGCTCATTCCGGCAAAAAGCCCTCCGCAGATAAGAATCAGCCAAAAAGACGCGGTTTTGGCGGCAGCCCCTGCGCTTATTCCCAGGCTCCCCTCCTCCATATACAGCTGGGCTTCAAGCTCGGCTTCCTTCTCCCAGCCCAAGGCCTTCTGGCCTACGGAGGCCGGACTTTTCTTTATGAGTATCAGGTTTGCCGGTACAGCTATAATGAGGGCGGTCGCAGCGAGAGCATAGTACGCATAACGCCAGCCGAGCCCTGAAATGAACATGCCGGCCGCCAGATTGTACAGTGCGCTGCCTATCATCGCACCGCCTATGACATAGCCGATAACTGCCTCACGCTTTTCAACAAACCATTCCTTCACCACCGCAGAAATCGCAGTGGTCGTGCCTATTCCGGTCGTGACGCCCTCGATCACGGCCGCCGCATAGAGGACGTACACCGATGTGGCGCTCCCATAGACGACGCATTGCAGGCAGCAGGTGACGGAAGCGAGCAGCAGCATATATTTGGGGGAAAAACTCACGAGCAGCTTGCCGGCAAACAGGCTTATGACAAATGCGACGATCGAGGATATGGTAAGCCCCAGCGAGACCGCGGTAACAGAAGCATTCAGGCCCGAGGCAAACTCAGGCAGGAACAGCCCGAGGGTCCCCATGACGCCGTTGTGAACAAACAGGACGAGGGTCGCTCCCAGCGCTACCAGATAGCCGGAAAACTTGGTCATTTTCTTTTCCATATCTAAATCTCCTTACTGCTCTTCGACAAACCTGCCGTCGTAAGTACACTGATTGAAAAGCACGCCCGGCGTCCAGCCGTAATCTGAAATTATGTCGGCCCCGTCCAGGCAAAGCGAAAGCTCGCTGTTCATGAACAGCAGCAGCCTGGCCTGCTCATCAGCACTCGTGGCCCTGCCTATAATGGGGTTCGTTGCGACAAGGTCATACTCATGCGTACCCACCATCCGCGCTATTTCGTCAGTCATCTGAGTATCAATGCCTCCGGGGCACAGCACATTTATCCTGATTCCCTTCTTCAGCAGGCCGAAGGCAGACCTTTTGACATAATATATGAGGCTTTGCTTGCAAAAGGTGTAGAGGGCGTCCGGGTCGTCAGTACCGTTAAAGACAGCCTTGTCATACATGTGATCCTGCGCCCAGGCCATAGCTCCCTCGTGCGTACCGGTATGCTCATACATGTCGTCAAGCAGCTCCAGCTTAGTCATCCACTCCAGGCCCGTCGTGGAGCTCGTGACCGCAATCGCGCTTCCAGCAGGCATCCTTTCGCTCAGGCGCTCAACAAGATAACGGCAAGCAACAAAGTTTACCGCAAACACTTCAGGCACTGTGAATGTGTAGCCTATATATGTCGTGCCCGCTGTAGCCGCGTTTGAAAACAGGGCATCTATGCGTTCCGGAAGCTCTGAGATCGCAGCGTCCAGCTGAGCCTTCTTGCTCAGGTCAACTTTGATGTATTTTGTTATGCCTTCAGTCGGATTGATGTCCAGTCCATATACATTCGCTCCCATTTCCATGAGGCGAGTACACAGCGCCCTGCCTACGCCGGCAGCAGAGCCGGTCACAACACAGTTTTTGCCGGAATAATCAAAGATGCTTTCCATTAAGAACCTCCTTGTCTGTATCGACCAGTGCTTTCAGCGTCTGCAGCCGCCGAAAGTTAACTACAATCTAGACTGCACTCTAGTTTTTAAAATAGCATCTCGTTCACATTTTGTCAATGTTTTTTTGCTTAACATATGTATTTTTATAAGCCGTTTTGTTATAATGGCATTGCAATCCAAATTGTGCGCCTGAACGGTCAGCAAGGAGAACAGTATGAAGCTCAAAACGCCGAGGGATATCCATTCTGAAGAAACCAGGCTCAAAATCTTGAATACCACGGAAAAACTGATGTCAGAGTATGGAGTTGAGGCCCTGACGGTCAAAAACCTGTGCGAAGCCGCCGGAATTTCCAACGGCACGTTTTTTCACTACTTCAGCTCCAAGGACACTCTTATTTCAGAATACATGCAGTTCATGTATGACAAGTATTGCCTTGATTCTCCCATTCCTGAAGATGACAGCGACTTTGTCATGAACGTGATAGCGCCTCATATACATAATATCTCTTTTGCCAAACAGCTGGGAGTTGAGTTTACCCGCTGCTACTACAACATCAATAATCCCAGCCTGCACAACCGGGGAAACCTTCACGCAGAAAGCTACAGCAGATACATTTTGGCGCAGGTGAAAAAGGCACAGTCTGCAGGATATATTTATCCCCAGCTCAACCCTGAGGCCATATCGGCGGATGTGTGTATGGTGGCAAAGGGCGTCATATTCGAATGGGGCCTCTGCGGCGACAGCTTCGATGTCGAAGCGTATCTGCTGAAAATGCTGCAAATATACCTGTCCACCGTCGTCACCGACGCTTACGTGCGGGCTTTTCCTGAAACGCTGAACTACTCGGCCCAAACCGACTCAACTCTGCTCCCGTCCTACCGCGCATTTGGCACTTGACATTGGGCCCGCGATGTTTTAGTCTATATAAATGTAAATCCGTGCTTTTGCACTTATGATTGGAGTTCTTATTATGAAGAGGATCAAGACCCTTGAGACCCGCGACCTTTGCGCGAGCGTTAAGAACGGCGGCTGCGGCGAGTGCCAGACCTCCTGCCAGTCTGCCTGCAAGACCAGCTGCGGCGTTGCCAACCAGCCCTGCGAGAAGAAGTAATAGCCTCACGCTGAATCCGGCGCCGTCTCCCAGCGAGGCGGCGCTTTTTTATGCTCTCGGAAAGGGGTTTTTTACTTTGGTCCACCAATACAAGCTCAATGGCTACGACATCGTCCTCGACACCGCCTCCGGCTCCGTCCACCTCGTGGACGACGTAGCCTATGACATAATCGATATGTACAAGTCCCGCTCCGCTGACGAAATATGCGCCGAGATATGTGCAAAATACCCCGAGGTCACGCGCGGGGACGTCCTTGAGTGCCTCGATGACGTTTCGGAGCTTGAAAAAAACCGCAAGCTCTTTACCCCCGACGACTACGAGCAGCTCGCCGCGGACTACAAGGGCTCGTCCAGGGTCATAAAGGCCCTCTGTCTCCATGTCGCCCACACCTGCAACCTCAGCTGTGCCTACTGCTTCGCCAGCCAGGGCAAGTACCACGGCGAGCGGGCGCTCATGAGTTTCGAGGTCGGCAAGCGCGCGCTCGATTTCCTCGTCGAGAACTCCGGCTCGCGCCGGAACCTTGAGGTGGACTTCTTCGGCGGCGAGCCGCTCATGAACTGGCAGGTCGTCAAGGACCTCGTCGCCTACGCGCGCTCCATTGAAAAGGACGCCGGAAAGAACTTCCGCTTCACCCTCACGACGAACGGCGTCCTGCTCGACGACGAGGTCACGGACTTCTGCAACCGCGAGATGCACAACGTCGTCCTCTCCCTCGACGGGCGGCCCGAGGTGAACGACCGCTTCCGCGTGGACGCCGCCGGGAACGGGAGCTACTCGCGCATCGTGCCCAATTTCCAGCGCTTCGTCGCAAAGCGCGGGGACAAGAGCTACTACATGCGCGGCACCTACACGCACTACAATACCGACTTCACGCGCGACCTCTTCCACATGGCCGACCTGGGCTTCACGGAGCTGAGCATGGAGCCCGTCGTCTGCGCGCCCGACGACCCCTGCGCGCTCACGGAGGAGGACTTCCCCGTCCTCTGCGAGCAGTATGAGCTGCTGGCGAAGGAAATGCTCCGCCGCCGGCGCGAGGGCAGGCCCATCACCTTCTACCACTACATGATAGACCTCAAGCACGGCCCCTGCATCTACAAACGCGTCACCGGCTGCGGCAGCGGCACGGAGTACATGGCCGTCACCCCCTGGGGCGAGCTTTTCCCCTGCCACCAGTTCGTCGGAGACCCGAAATACAGCCTCGGCAACATCTGGGACGGCGTCACGAACGCCGCAGCGCAGGAGGAATTCCGCGCCTGCAACGCCTACTCCCGCCCCGACTGCAAGGACTGCTGGGCCAGACTCTATTGCTCCGGCGGCTGCGCAGCCAACAGCTACCACGCCACGGGCAGCATAGGCGGCGTCTACGAATACGGCTGCCGCCTCTTCAAGAAGCGGATGGAGTGCGCCATCATGCTCCAGGCCGCGTCGGAACTTGGTGATGACGAATGAGCACGCCCATCTGCGACTTCGTGCGGGGCTACTGCGAGAGCGTCTTGCTGCGCCTCCACATGCCCGGCCACAAGGGCCGCGGGGAGCTCGGCTGCGAGGCCCTCGACATCACCGAGGTCCCCGGCGCGGACGACCTCGCCTGCCCGGAGGGCGTCATCCTCGAAAGCGAGGAGAACACCACGGAGCTCTTCGGCTCGCGGCACAGCTTTTACTGCACCGGGGGCAGCTCCCAGTGCGTCAAGGCCATGCTGCACCTCGCGTACCTTTTCCGCCCGGAGGGGACCGGGAACTGCATCCTGGCCGCGCGCAACGCGCACAAGAGCTTCCTGCACGGCTGCGCCCTGCTCGGCCTCGAACCGCGCTGGCTCTATCCGGAGGCGGGAACGCCCCTGTGCTCCTGCCCAGTCTCGCCCGCGGCGCTTGAGAGGGCGCTCCAGACGGGCGAGAGACCGTTTGCGGTTTACATAACTTCTCCAGACTATCTTGGAGGCGTGCAGGACATCTCGGCGCTGGCGGAGGTCTGCCACCGGCACGGACTGCCGCTTTTGGTTGACAACGCGCACGGGGCGTATCTGAAATTCCTCGAACCCTCGCGGCATCCTCTGGACCTGGGGGCGGACATGTGCTGCGACTCGGCGCACAAGACCCTGCCTGTGCTGACGGGCGGGGCCTACCTGCACGTATCCGAGCGCGCGCAGGCTGCCTTTGAGGCTGAGGCGCGTCATTCCCTTGCCGTGTTTGGCTCTTCGAGCCCGTCCTATCTCATATTGCAGTCGCTGGACCTGTGTGCGGACAGGCTGGACAAGGACTATCCGGCACTCATACGCGCGACAGAGCGGAAGGTCGCAGAGCTGGCGCGGGAGCTGGGCCTCCAGCCGCCCGAAGGCGACCCGCTGAAGCTGGCCATACCCTCCTGCGACTTCGGCTGCACCGGCTTCGAGCTGGCCTCCTGCCTGCGCGACTGGCGCACCGTGGCGGAGTACGCGGACGAGGACTGGCTGGTGCTCATGTTCTCGCCCGGGCTGGGAGAGGGCGCTTTTGAACACGTAAGGCGCGCCATGCCCCTTCGCAGGCCCGGCTCCCGCAAGCCCCGCAGCCTGCCTGGGCCGGGCGAGCGCCTGCTCTCCCCGCGTGAGGCGCTGCTGGCGCGTCGCGAGAGCGTCCCTGTGTCGGAAAGCGCGGGCAGGGTCTGCGCGGAGGCTGCCGTCAGCTGCCCCCCGGCCATACCCGTGGCCGTCTGCGGCGAGCGGATAACTCCCGAGGCGGCGCAGCTCATGGAGGAACTCGGCATCGGCAGCGTCAGCGTCGTACAGGGGCTTGAATAAGCGTACGGGCTGTGTTATTATGTCAACAACACTTCATTGGAGGTCCGCCGTGGAGAAGGCTACTGACATCATTCTTGTTATCTGCGGGACGCTGCTATGTATCGGCGGCATGTTCTCCGTCGGGGACAGCTTCCGCTCCGTCACCGGCATAGTGCTGGGGCTGGCTCTGGTCGTCCTCGGGCTCGTGGACAAGAACCGCGCCTGGCCCTTCGGCAAGGGGAAGAAAAAGCACGGTGCGGAAGGCAGGGAGGAATAATTTGCAAAGGCTGAGTTTTGAGCGGCAGGCTCTGGGCCTGCCCATAAACGTGACGCTCTCCGGCTGCGGGAACGACACGCTGGTGAAGATAACGGGCGGCTGTTCGCCGCACATAGGCAGCGTCAGCGTCGCCTATTGGGACAGCGGGGAGCCCGTTCTGCGCACCCTGCTTCTGCCGGGACACAGGGACGACGTGGTAAGCGACATGTTTGCCGAGGGTCTGTCCCGCAAGCTGGGCGCCACCGTCACAGCCGTCTGCGGCATCCATTACGAAGCCCCTGGCCGGGACGGCATCGAGGCAGTGCTTGCGTGTACGCGCGAGCTGCTGGACGAGGTGCTCGGCGCCTGCGGATGAGGAGTCAAAGTCTGAAAACGCCCCTGATGGGGGCGTTTTCTATGTTTTCAGCGTTCCCCCCTCCTGTAGGGGCGGGGTTCCATCCCCGCCCGGGTTTTTGGGGTGGGAGGAACCCGCCGTTTTGTTCT
>OGXR01000236.1_pt1 | contig 43489 bp, 38 predicted proteins | sample 1576331 | NCBI WGS metagenome assembly OGXR01 (sample SAMEA3541473, study PRJEB24748) | human gut metagenome | biome: human gut; feature: human-associated habitat; material: faeces | place: China | collected 2012 | reverse complement strand
CCTCACCGCCGCCGGGATCGTGTGCGTATTGGCCGGCGTGTATATTTTGAGGTGAAGTATGGCAAAGCATAAGGAAGAAAAAACAAACGTCATGCGGGTGCTGGATCAGAAGAAGATCCCCTATACCGCCCACACCTACGACCCGGAGAGCGGCATCGACGGCGTGTCCGTGGCCCGTTCGCTGGGGCAGGATCCGGCATCGGTGTTCAAAACGCTGGTGGCCCGTGGGGCCAGCGGCGGTTACTACGTGTTCGACATTCCCGTGGCTGCCACGCTGGACCTGAAAAAGGCCGCCAAGGCCGCCGAGGACGCCAAGCGTGAGCTTGCCAAAGCGCGCTACGAGCTGGAGGTCGCACAGGGCCAGCAGCGCGCGGCGGAGGACGCCGTGCTCAAATTGCAGGGCGATAAAAATCATTATGACTTATTGCTCTCGTCGCTGCGCGAGCGGCTCGAGAGTTTGGATACCGAGCGCGAGACCATCGCGCGCCGCCGCGGCGAAGTGAAGCGCGTGGCGGAGGAAAAGGAAGCGCTCGTGCTTTCGCAGGAGAAGGAAGCGGGCGAGCTGCGCGCACAGGCGGAAAAGAGCCTTTCCGGCCAGAGCGAGCTGCTGCGTTCGACCTCGCGCCTCGGCGACGAGATCGCCGAGAAAAAGAGCGTACTCGCAGGCTATGCCGCCGAGCGCGAGACGACGGAAAAGTCGCTCGCGAGCTTGGAGGGCCTGCGTGCTCAGATGCAGGGCGACGAGCAGAGCAGACGCGCGCTCATCGAGCAGTACAGGGCCGCGAGCGAGCAGTCGCAGCGCGAGATCGGCACACCGATTCGACGCCGTCGCGCACCAAGCTGGCGTGGTTCTCCTTGGCCGCGGCCTCGATAATCGGCATGACCTCGTCCTCGTGTGGCTGGCGGCCGATGATGGCGGTGCAGTTCGGCTTGATGATGCCGACCTTTTCCGTGGTGATTTCCTCCACGGTGTCGCCGAGCCATGCCATGTGGTCCATGTCGACCGGTCCGATGATGGCCGCGTCCGCGTCGAGCACGTTGGTGGCGTCCCATCGGCCGCCCATGCCGACTTCCACGATGGCGACGTCGACCGGCGCGTCGGCGAATTTCCAGATGGCCATGGCGGTGAGCACTTCGAAGAAGCTCATCTTCGGCTTGCCCAGCTCGTCCATTTTCATGTCCACGATGGCGACGAGGTCCTTGACCTGGTCCCATGTGTCGACGAAATCGTCGTCTGACAGCTGCTGGCCGTCGATGGCGATGCGTTCGTTGACGTGTTCCAGATGGGGCGAGGTGTATAGGCCCGTACGCATGCCGTAGGCGCGGCAGATGGCTTCGGCCATACGTGCCGTGGAGCCCTTGCCGTTGGTGCCGGTGATGTGGATGACGCGGAACGACTGCTCCGGATGGCCCATGATGTCGAGGATCATCTTCATGCGTTGCAGGTCGAGATTGGTGGTGTTGCGTTCCGATGGACGGCTCATGATGTCGCGTTCGACGTCGATCATGCTTTCGTTGTTGCGATTGGGATGTTCGAATGACATATTTCCCGTTTTCCTCCCGTACCTTGCGGACAGCACACTAAACTTTTCCCATTCTAGATGTCCGCATGAACGTTGCGCGCCGGGAAAAGTTATAGGATGGGTTGCGGTAATTTCCGTACGTTACGAATGCATGTTCAGGAGATGTGATGGGCGAAGTCATTACTGACAAGGACAAGGAATACGAGAAGATGGAGCGGGAGGCCGCTCCGGGACCGGATCAGGCCATGAGCGATCGTGTGAACAATCGTTCGCTGCGTCCGCGTTCCGAGGCGTTCAAGGAGTTCATGACCACCGGTTGGGATGACAACGAGCCGCAGATCGAGCCGTTGGAGTCCTCCAAGTACACGCCGGCGCGTCTGGAGGCGTTGGGCAAGGCGTTCCCGGGCGAGCGTATCGTGATTCCGGCCGGACAGCCGAAGGTGCGCAACAACGATTGCGATTACGCGTTCCGTCCGGATACGACGTTTTCCTACTACACCGGTTTGGGTGAGGATTTCGAGGCCGGCGCGGTGCTGGTGCTGAATCCCGTCGATCCGGATTCTCCGGAGGCGAAGGCCGGCAAGACGCATGTTCCGGAACTGTTCGTGGCTCCGCGTGCCAACCATTACACGCAGGACTTTTTCATGAACGCCCATTATGGCGAGTATTGGGTGGGTCCGCGTGCCGGTGTGAAGGAAATGACCGCGATGACCGGCATCGAAACCAACGACATCGCGCAGCTGCCCGACGCGTTGAGCAAGGATGTCGGCACTGAGGCCGGCGCGGTGCGCGTGCGCGTGATCCGCGAAGCCGATCCGGCGATTACCAGCATGGTCGAGGAGATCCGTGAAGCCAACGGTTTCGCCGATCCGGACAACAACACCGCTGCCGATGACAAGCTGCACGAATTCGCCGCCGAGGCACGCATGTGCAAGGATGAGTATGAGGTTCGTGAGATGCGCAAGGCGGTCGCGGCAACCAAGCATGGTTTCGACAACATTCTGCGCAAGATTCCGTCTTCCCTTGGCAAGCCGCGTTCGGAGCGCATGCTGGAGGGCGCGTTCAACGCCATCTCCCGTGAAGAAGGCAACGAGGTCGGCTACGACACCATCATCGCTTCCGGCGCCCACGCTCCGATTCTGCATTGGATGCGCAATACCGGTACCGTGGAGTCGGGCGAGCTGCTGCTCATCGACGCCGGTGTGGAGGTCAACAGCCTGTATACCGCCGACATCACCCGCACGTTCCCGACCAACGGCAAGTTCACCGATTTCCAGAAGAAGCTGTACCAGGCCGTGTTGGATTCCCAGCAGGCCGGTTTCGAGGCGGCCAAGCCGGGCGCCACGTATTCGGACATCCATCATGCGTGCATGCGCGTGATCGCCGAACGTCTGCATGACTGGGGTATTCTGCCGGTCGATGTCGAGGAGTCGCTCTCCCCTGAAGGCCAGCAGCATCGCCGTTGGCTCGCCTGCGGCGTGGCCCACCATCTGGGTCTCGACGTGCATGATTGCGCGCAGGCGCGTTATGAGTCGTATCAGAACGCCAAGATTCGTCCGGGCATGATCTTCACCATCGAACCGGGCCTGTACTTCCGTGAGGATGATCTGCTGATTCCGCCGGAATACCGTGGCATCGGCATTCGTATCGAGGATGATGTGCTCATGACGGAGGATGGTCCGGAATGGATTTCCGCGGGCATTCCGAAGCAGATCGACGATGTCGAGGCGTGGATGGCCGATATGGCCGCCGAAGGCGTGAAGGCCTGAGGATGCATCATGCCCACGCCTGAATTCGTGCTCTCGCTACGTGAAAAAATAGGCCACGATCTGTTATGGCTCATGGGCGTCTCCGGCTATGTCGAGGACGAGCAGGGCCGTGTGCTGTTGGGGCGTCGTTCCGACACCGGCGAATGGGCCATGGTGTATGGCATCAACGAGCCCGGAGAGGAACCGGCCGATACCGTTGCCCGCGAGGTCAAGGAGGAGACCGGCGTGGATGTGGTCGTCACCGATCTGGTGTCGGTCAAATCGTCCAGAAAGGTCCTCACCTATGCGAATGGGGACAACACCATGTACATGGATCACCTGTTCATCTGCAGGCCCGATCCGAATGGCAACACGGAGCCGTTCGTCGGCGATGAGGAAAGCCTCAACGTGGGCTGGTTCTCCCCTGATGCTCTGCCCGAACCGTTGGCAGCCACCACGGTGGAACGCATGGCTTACGTACGCGAATATCTGAAGGCCAAGGCGAATGGTGATTCCCATGCCCAGTTTGCCTTCAACGGCACCATCCGCTGAAATCGCCTTCCATACATCATAAAAAGGAATCCCCGCAACGTTTCAAGCGTTGCGGGGATTCCTTTTTATTCGATTCCGTGGATCAGCTCACTGCTGGGCGGCAAGCAGCTCATGCAGATGCTCGCGATGCTTGCGCTGTTCGCGCGGATCGGGCACCGGCAGGGAGGCCAGCAGCTTCTGCGTGTACGGGTTCTGCGGATTCTGCATGATCTGGTCCGCATCGCCATGTTCCACGATCTGGCCCTTGTGCATCACCATGATGCGGTCGGCGAGCATGTCGACCACGGCGAGGTCGTGCGTGATGAACAGGCATGCGAAGCCGATTTCGGCCTGCAGCTTCTTGAACAGTTCCAGCACCTTCGCCTGCACCGACACATCCAACGCGGAGGTCGGTTCGTCGGCGATGAGCAGGCTCGGCTTCAACGCCAACGCGCGTGCCAAGGAGGCGCGCTGGCGCTGGCCGCCGGACAGCTCGTGCGGGAAACGGTTCATGTAGGCGCGCGGAAGCTGCACCATCTCAAGCAGATCGCCCACATACTTGCGGGCGTCTGATACCGACGAGAACTTCTTGTGCACGATCAACGGTTCGGCCACGTTTTCCGCGATGGTCATCAGCGGATTGAACGAGCTGCCCGGATCCTGGAACACGAAGCCGATGTCGGCGCGCTTGGGCTTGAAATCACGTTCCTTCACACCGTTCATTTCTATGCCTAGAACGTTCAGGGAACCGCCGGAAACCTTCTGCAGGCCTGCGATGGCACGGCCAGTGGTGGATTTGCCGGAACCGGACTCGCCTACCAGACCGAGCACTTCGGAACGGTGGATGGTGAAGTCGATGCCGTCCACGGCCTTGAAATCAGGCTGCATGAGATGACCCGGATACGTGATGGTCAGTCCCTTGGCCTCGACCGCGATGGGCTGATCGCGCCAATCCTTCTCACGTTCGATGACCTTGCCATCGGCATCCTTGACGACCAGTTTCTGGCCAATACGCGGCACGGCGGCAAGCAGACGCTTGGTGTAGTCGTCCTTCGGCGAGTAGAAGATCTGCTCGACGCTGCCCTGTTCGACGACGTGGCCGCGGTACATGACCACGACCTCATCGGCGATGTCGGCGATCACGCCCATGTTGTGGGTGATGATGAGCACGGATGCGTCGAACTCGTCGCGCGCCAGACGCAGCAGGTCGAGGATTTCGGCCTGCACGGTCACGTCGAGGGCGGTGGTCGGCTCGTCGGCCAGAATCAGGCCGGGGTTGAGCACCAGGGCCATGGCGATGACGATGCGCTGCTTCTGGCCGCCGGAGAACTGGTGTGGGTAGTAGTCGATGCGGGTTTCCGCGTCCGGAATGCCGACCTTCTTGAGAATGTCGATGGACTTGGCACGGAGTTCCTTCTTGTCCTTCATGCCATGGGCGCGAAGGCCTTCCTCGATCTGCCATCCGATGGTATACACCGGGTTGAGCACCGAATTGGGCTCCTGGAACACCATGGCCGCTTCGGCGCCGCGCATTTCGCGCAGCTGTTCGCCGGACAGCGACAGCACTTCCAGCTCCTCGGTGCCCGCGCGGTTCGACAGGTACACCGCGCCGGAGGTCGTAGCGGTCTCCGGCAGCAGCTTGATGAGGGAGCGTGCGGTCACGGACTTGCCGGAACCGGACTCGCCCACCACGCCGATGACCTTCTTACGGGGAATTTCGAAGCTGATCTTGTCGATGGCTTTGATGGAACCGGCGTCGGTCATGAACGAGACGCTGAGGTCCTTGATCTCGGCGAGATTGCCTTCCTTGATTTCACTCATCGGTTCACTCCCCTTCCTCGGAAGCCCATTCGGAAGCCACGAATGACGGATCACGGTCGGTGACGGTCACCGGTTTGTCGCTGGCTCCCATCGGATTCTTCGCCGCCTCAAGTTCGGCGACGACCTCGTTGCGCTTGCCTGGCTCCTGGCTGGGGTCCACGGACGTGTCTTCGATGGAACCCACCACTTCGCCTGCGGACTTGCGGGCGCGCAGACGCGGATCGGCCAGATCGTTCAGCGATTCGCCCACCAGGGTGATGCCCAGCACGATGAGCACGATGGCCAGACCCGGGAACACGGCGGTCCACCAGATGCCGGCGGTCACATCGGAGACGGCGCGGTTGAGGTCGTATCCCCATTCGGCGGCCGCGGTCGGTTCGATGCCGAAGCCCAGGAAGCCCAGGCCCGCAAGGGTCAGGATGGCTTCGGAGGAGTTCAGCGTCAGGATGACCGGCAGGGTTCGTGTGGAGTTCTTGAACAGGTGCTTGGTCATGATGCGCCACGTGGAGGCGCCGACCACGCGGGCGGATTCCACGTACGCGGATTCCTTGATGCGGATCACTTCGGCACGGATGGTACGGAAGTATTGCGGAATATAGACCACGGTGATGGAGATGCCGGAGGCGAAGATGCCGCTCCACAGGCCGGACTGGCCGTGGGAGATCATGATCGCCATCAGAATCGCCAGCAGCAGCGACGGGAAGGAGTACACGGCGTCGGCGATCATGACGAGCACACGATCGACCCATCCGCCGAAATAGCCGGAGACCAGGCCGAGCAGCACGCCTGCGAAAATCGACAGCAATACCGCGACGACGATGGCGATGACGGCGGTGCGGGCACCCCAGACCACACGGCTGAACACATCGTAGCCACCTGCAGTGGTGCCCCAGATGTGTTCGGAGGACGGTGCCGCCTGGGCCGGGAAGGAAACGCCGTCGGCGCCCTTGAGCTGCGCGTAGCTGTATGGCGCGATGAGCGGCGCGAAAATGGCGACCAGCAGGAAGAACGCCGTGAGCACGAGGCCCGTGATCAGCATGCCTTTCTGCCAGCCGACTGCGACGCGTAGTTCCTTGATGATCGGAATCTTATGCCAGAATGGCGTCTTGTTGCCGAGCTTGAGCTCGTCCAGACGATTGTCGCCTGGAACGGTGACCTTGTTGGCAGATGCTGCGGTCATGTCAGTACCTCACTCTCGGGTCGACCAACGCGGCGATGACGTCGACGATGAAGTTGACGACGGCCACGATGATGGCGATTAGGATAACGATGCCCTGCACGGCCACGAAGTCGCGTGCCTTCAGGTACTGCGACAGCATGAAGCCGAGTCCCTTCCATTCGAAGGTGGTTTCGGTGAGCACCGCGCCTGCGAGCATCAGGGCGATCTGCATGCCCATGACGGTGATGATTGGAATCAACGCCGGCTTCCATGCGTGCTTGTTGAGCAGACGCTTCTCGGAGACGCCGCGGGAACGTGCCGCTTCGACGTAGCCGGAATTGTAGGTGGCGATCACGTTGGTGCGCACCAAACGGATGAACACGCCGGCGGTCAGCAGGCCCAACGCAAGGGCCGGCAACACAGCGTGACGGAGCACATCAAGCAACACGGACATATCACCCAACTGGATCGCGTCGATGATGTAGAAGCCGGTCGGCGAGACCAGTCGGGAGAACTGCATCTCGCTGCCAAGCGATGAGCGCCCGGATGCCGGCAGCACGTTCAGCCAGATGGCGAAGATGAGCTTCAGAATCAGGCCGAGGAAGAACACCGGGGTGGCATAGCACAGGATGGCGAAGGTGCGGATGCCCGCATCGGCCGCGTGGTCACGCTTGCGTGCGGCGATGCGTCCCAAGCCGATGCCGACGATGAGCGCGACGATGAGCGCGAGGAACGCCAGCTCGAATGTAGCGGCACCATAGTGAGTAAGGATGGTACTCACTTTTTGGTTATCGGTCAATGTGGTGCCGAGATCGCCATGCAGCAGGCCGCCAAGATAATCGATGTACTGCACGATGAGCGGACGGTCATAACCGGCCGCGTGGATACGCTTCTGCAGTTCCTCGGGAGTGAGACGGCCACCAAGAGCGGCGGAAATCGGATCGCCGGTAGCGCGCATCACGAAGAAGACGATGGTTACAAGAATAAATACTGTAGGAATGATCAGCAGAAAGCGTGTGAGCACGAAACGGAAGAATCCGCTTGAAAGCTTGTTTTTCTTGGCTTTCGGCTGAGCCTCGGTTGCGCTTTGCGTCACGTCGGGCTCCTTTTCCTTATTGGTGTTTTAGATACAAATTGAGCCCCTGCCTGACTTAGGCGGGTCAGGCAGGGGCGGTCAAAGCCTTCCGTCAGGCCTTGGTCACGGACGAGTAGCGGAAGCGGAAGGAAGCGTCAAGGACGACACCCTTCACATTAGAACCGGTGACCGCAACCTGGGCACCCTGCAGCAGCGGGATGGTGGACAGGTCATCGGTTTCGAGCTTCTGGATTTCCTTCAACAGGTCCTCACGGGCCTTGGCGTCAGTCTCTCCGGCCTGCTTGACGATCAGATCGTTGACTTCCTTGTTGGAGTATCCGTTGTTCACGAAGTTGCCGTCACGGAAGAATGGGGACAGGTAGTTGTCCGGATCGGAGTAGTCAGGGAACCAACCGAGCTGGTAGACCGGGTAGGAACCATCGGAATCCTCGGTGACCACACGGTCCTTGTTGAACTGGGTCCATTCGGTGGACTGCAGGTCGACCTTGAACAGGCCGCCTTCCTCGAGCTGGGCCTTGATGGCCGCATACTCGTCGGCGGAGGACTGGCCGTAGTGGTCCGGGTTGTACTGGAGCTTCAGGTCTACCGGGGTCTTCACACCGGCGGCTTCGAGGGTCTTCTTGGCCTTGGCCGCATCCGGCTTGCCGGAACCGTCGCCATAGGCTGCCTTCAGGGTGTCGTCGTGGCCGGACAGGCCATCCGGAATGAAGGAGTACAGCGGGGTGTAGGTGCTCTTGTAGACCTTGGTGGCCAGCTCGTTGCGGTCGATCAGGCTTGCGACGGCCTGACGCACGGCCTTGGCCTTGTCGGCGTTCGGCTCGCTGGACTTCTCGCCGTACGGCATGATCTTGAAGTTGAAGGCAAGGAAGCGCTCTTCGCCGCCCGGTCCCTTGACGACCTTGACCTTGTTGTCCTTGGACAGGTCCTCGACGTCGGTCGGGGTCATGGAGCGGTAGGCCACGTCGACCTGGCCCTGCTGCACGGCCATCTTCAGGTTGGAGGAGTCGGCGAAGTACTTGACCTGCACAACGTCGTTCTTAGCTGGGGTCAGACCCTTGTAGGAATCGTTCTTGGCATATGCCAGGGCCTCGTTCACCTTGTAGGAGGTGAGCTTGTACGGGCCTGCGAAGGCGTTGTCCTTGACGATGGTGTTGGCATCGGTCAGCTTGTCGGCGGAGAAGGACTCTTCGTCGACGATCGGGCCGGCCGGGCTGGAGAGCACCTGCTTCAGGGTCACGTCGTCCTTGACCGCGGAGTGGAACACGACGGTGGTGTCATCCTTGGCCTCGACGGACTCGATGTTGGCCAGCAGGGAGGACGGACCGTTCTCGTCGTTGATCTTCTTGATACGGTCGAAGGAGAACTTGACGTCGGAGGCGGTCAGATCGTGGCCGTTCGCGAACTTCAGGCCCTTCTTGAGCTTGACGGTGAACTCGGTGCCGTCGGCGCTCCAGGTGCCGTCATCGGCGGCGATATCCGGAGACAGCTCGGAAGTGTTGTAGTTCTGCGCGTACAGGAACGGGAACACCTGAATCTGCACGGCGTAGGAACCGTTGTCGTAGGAGCCAGCCGGATCAAGGCTGGTGATCTTATCGGTCGTGCCGACGGTGATGGTGTTGCCAGTTGCGGCGCCACCGTCCTTCACGCCGCCGCAGGCGGCCAGGGAAGCCAGAGCCGCGACAGAAGCCAGAGCGGCGATAACTTTCTTGCGATTCACTATGGAATCCTCTCTTTTCTATCCGAATCGCCCCTGTGCAAGGCGATATAGTGACAAGAATCGGCGCGCAATGTTAACCGTACGTTTCATTGGAGGCCGTTTTACCCACCTACCTTATATTCGCCGTTTTCTGCTATGCATTAAAACGGCGAAATTCCAACGTTTTAACGACTAGTGAAAGAAAATAAGAAAAACCAGCCATTTTATGAGACGGACCCAGCCAAAGTCGCATTCAAGGTCTACGTCCCTCTTTTTTACTCATTGCTTTCGCACAGAGAGACCCAGATAAGCGCGCGACACGCGGCACAACATGAATTGCATTAATCAATTAACGGCGTTAATATATTAAGAAGTTCAACGAGGGTCCATGCACTGTCGCAAGGAGGTGAGCATGAGTAGGTACAGCGCCCAACAGTCATCGATTTCGGAAAACAACCGTTCCCGCATCCTGCAATACCTGTACCACAATGGCATCTGCTCACGCGCGCAGATCGCCAAAGCCATCAAGCTCACTCCGGCGGCAATCACCAAAATCACCGCGAAACTGCTGGCGCAGGGCATCATCGACGAAACCGGCGACATGGACGGAGGCAAGAACCGCCGTTCCATCGGCCTGAATCTCAATTGCGCCAAATACCACATCATCGGCGTGAAGTTCGCCCGCAGTCTGGTGCAAATCGCGGTCTTCGACCTCAAGTGCAACCGTATCTTCCTGTCCGACTTGCCTACCGTCAGCGAGGAGCACATCCCCAAAACGGTGGAGCGCATTCGAGATACCGTACGCCAGCTCATCAAGGACGACCCCAGCATCGTGGCCGTCGGCATGGCGGTTCCGGGGCCCTATTTAAAGGACGAAGGACGCACCGCTTTGGTCTCCTCCATGCAGGGCTGGAGGCAAATCAACTTCATCGACGAATTCAGCAACGCATTCAGCGTCCCCGTGTTCGTCGAACAGGACGCCCGCGCCGGCGCGCTGGCGCAGTTCCTGTTCAATCCGGAACTGTCGGAAGGTTCCCTCGCCTACTATCTGCTTGGCGAAGGCATCGGCCTCGGAGTCATCGACAACGGCACCATCTACTACGGCGAGCACGGCACCGCCACGGAAATCGGACACGTCTCCATCGACGTGAACGGCAAGCCATGCGACTGCGGCAATGTCGGATGCCTGGAACGCTACTGCTCCGCCAACGCCATCCACGAACAACTCAACGCCAACCCGAGCATCGTTCCCGGATGCGAGACGATGACGCATGCGCAGGCTTGCGCAGCACTGTTCGCCAAGGCGAACGCGGGAGACGAGACCGCGACGCTTCTGATGCTCGATGTTGCCCGATACGTTGGGTACGGCGCGGTCACCATCATCAACGCTTTCAATCCGACACACATCGTTCTTGGAGACATCATCGCGCAAGCCGGCCAGCCGTTGCTCGACGAAGTCACACAAGTCGTGCGCGAACGCACGATCCCCGAAATCGGGCGCAACACCCGAATCACCCTGTCCGCCCTGCCCACCGACGCCACCGTTACCGGTGCCGCCGCCGTGGCCATCACCAATTTTCTGGAACATCCATCGATGTTCTTCGACGTCGCATAGCACGCCGCCCACCAAAGAAAGGAACCACCCATGTCCAAGCCAATCGTCATCGCCCTCGGTGAAATCCTGTGGGATATGCTCCCCACCGGCAAGCGCGCCGGCGGCGCTCCCGTCAACTTCGCCTACCACGCGTCCCAGAACGGCGCAGAAAGCTACGCCATCAGCGCCGTCGGTAACGACGAGCTGGGCGCCGAGCTGCTCAACGATGCGCACAAGGCCGGCATCAACACGCTGGTGCAGACCAACGAATACCCGACCGGCACCGTCGCCGTGGCACTGACCAACGGCATTCCGGAATACACCATCGTGCAGAACGTGGCTTGGGACCACATCGGCTACACCGACGAACTCGCCGAGGCCGTGTCCAAGGCCGACGCCATCTGCTTCGGCACGCTGGGTCTGCGTTCCCAGGAATCGCATGACACCATCATCAAACTGCTCCAGCATGCCAAGGAAGGCGCGCTGAAGTTCTTCGACATCAACCTGCGCGCCAACTTCTACTCCAAGGAGCTGATCGAGGAGCTGCTGGGATACGCCAACATCTTCAAGATCAACGACGACGAGCTCATCATGATGCGTGAGATGTTCTCCATTCCGGAGGGCAACGACGAAGAGGCCTGCAAGTGGTTCATGGATCGCTTCGATCTGGAGTACACCATCCTGACCGGCGGCGCGACCTTCAGCACCATCATCGCCAAGGACGGCGAGACGCTTCACGGCATCTCGCAGATGTACGGCATCCGGCTGAAGAACCTCTGCTCGATCAACCGCCGCAGCCGCGACTCGCAGGTAAGCGCGGGACAGCAGATACGGCTCATGTAGAGGCTGCGCGGGCAGTACGATTCAAAAAGACCAGACACTCAGATAATAAAAACACTCATTAACCAATCGAAAAGACTATGGACGGTGACCCCGGCAGTATACGAGGCAGCCTGATCGAGAAACTGAGCCAGAAAGCATCGCTGAGCCAGAAAGTGTTCGACAACACGTTCTCGGTTTTCGGCCGCCTGAAAGAAGTGCTGCATGAAATGTCGTCGGAAATCGACGACGCCCTCGAGGAGGAAGGAAAGGACGAAGTGAAGATCGAGTACCGCGACCGGGGCAAGTTCGAGGCCCAGCTGCAGATTGCGGAAGACATCCTGATTTTCAGCATGCACTCGAACGTCTTCGAGTTCAACCGCGAGCACATCATCTGGCAGAACTCCTATGTCCGCGACAACCGGGACAACTCCTACTGCGGCATCATCAACATATACAACTTTCTCTCGGATTCGTTCAAATACAACCGCAGCGCCGACGAGGGATACCTGATCGGCCGGATTTTCGTCAACCGCGAAATGCAGTATTTCGTCGAGGGCAAGCGTCAGATCAGCATGAGGCACAACAATTTCGGCACCCAGCGAATCGACCGTGACGCGCTGCTCAACATCGTCGAGACCGCCATCGACTATACGATCGACTTCGACCTGCTCGTTCCGCCGTACGATGCCGTCAAGATCGTATCGGTCGATCAGCTCAACACGAAAATCGAGAACTCGAAGATACAGACGGGCAAGCGCCTCGGCTATAAATTCTGTTCGGACGACATTTAGACGATCTCCGGTTCGGAGCGAGTTCCGCAACCGAGCCGAACCCGCTCCGAACTTTCGATACCCCCGGCTATGAAACAGGTAAAATACTCTTTCGGCGGAGCGATCGACCGTTTTCGCCCGTTCTTTTTCGCCGCAGCGCTCTGTCTGACGACTTCGCTCGGCGCCCAATCCCCGTTCCCGGACGAGGGTATGCCCGAAACGGACTTCCGTCCGATTTTCGACGGCCGCACGCTCGACGGCTGGACCTACGACCCCGTCTATTGGAGAGTCGAGGAGGGCTGCATCGTCGGCGAAGTGACGCCCGAAACGTTGCTGGAACGGAACTCCTTCATCATCTGGCGCGGAGACGCTCCCGCCGATTTCGAGCTGAAGATGGAGTATCGGGTTTCGGCCGAAGGCAACAGCGGCATCAACTATCGCAGCAGCGAGGTGCCCGGCGTGCCCGATGCGCTGCGCGGTTATCAGCTCGACATCGACGGCCAGGGCGAATGGACCGGACAAAACTACGAGGAGCGGGGCCGCACCTTCCTCGCGCTGCGCGGGCAGGTAAGCTGCGTGGAAACGGGCAAAAAGCCTTACGTCGTCGGCTCGACGGGCGATAAAGCCGAATTGTTTTCACAAATCGACCGCGACGGATGGAACGAGTGCCACGTAATCGCCCGGGGCCATACGCTGATCCATCTGATCAACGGCCATGTGATGAGTGTCGTCGTGGACGACGACCCGCAGGAACGTACTTCCGAAGGACTGATCGGCATGCAGGTACACGTCGGACCGCCGATGAAGATCGAGTTCCGGAATATCCGACTGAAGACGGATCGCAAGGAAGTTTCCGGGCGATAGCCTTATTGCGCCATCGGATTTTCCGCAAAACCGCATGCTTAGCGGTTGTTCACAGCGGGCTGTCTGCTCAGACCCGTTGTCATCCGACATACGGGAAAAGTCGGACGGCCCGACAACCTCTGCCGGCTCCGCATTCCGCAACTTCGTCCTCGACCGGGCCTCGTATGACGAAACGCATGGCACGGAATATACGGATGCCGATAGCTCTCGCCCGCCGCCCAGCAGTTCGTCGAGCAAATACCCACAAACAAAAGCCGCGTCGGAACCGATCCGCACGAACTCCGAAACGGAATCGACCGCGTCCTCAAAATACGCGAAACGCTACGTACCGGCATGTCGCGCCTTCATTACGAATTTTACGTCCCTAATTTGAACGGGAAAGGGGAAGCGTGATAATCCGCAGGCGATCCGCTTGTCCTTTTCTCGGACCGTGCACTCTCCCGATACAGCCGACGCAACGGCCCGTGCGAACGATCCCGTTCCGCCCGTCGGCAGTCGCATCCGTTTCGGCCCGGCACTTCGCACCAGCGCATGGATATCCCCAAGCCATACCGAACGCGCACCTTCGACATGCTCATCCGGAACGAGACGGCCGCCTCGTCAGAAGACCGCGAAACGGACACGGCACTCCGGCTATTATCCCCATGCCGGCCCCTATCGGCTGCGCTCCGCAGCACCGAATCCCTCCCAAACAACCGAGGGACGAATCGACGACTGACTGAAAAACTGCCGGCGTATTGGAAACGGCCCGGCACGGCATCCGGCAAAGATGCGGAACGGAGCGCCGGAACGCCCCTATTCTCCAACGGCGCTTTTCTCGCCGCGATCCGTGCGACAACCGGGGACGTCTCTAACTTCCGACAGCGGCCGGTACCGAAAACCCCTTCCGCAACGTCTGCATCCGACATTTCCGGTCCTTCGGCCATTCTACGGAGAGTCCGGCCGAAAACGGGACGATCACACTTCGTGCGACAAAGGCTTGGGAACAATCTCCGAAGCGTCGTAGTCGCCCCACACGCGGGCGATCTCGTCGAGCGTGGCGACGATCTGCTCCGGATCGGTCAGCGTGACCAGCTTCAGCCGGGTCGCCTTGAAATCGGGCAGTCCTTTGAAATAACACGACAGATGCCTTCTCATCTCCAGCACGCCCACTTTTTCGCCCTTGAACTCGAGCGCCTTGGCCAGGTGCAGCTTCGCCAGCTCGACCCGCTCGCGCACCGAGGGTTGCTTCATCGGCATGCCGGTAGACAGGAACTGCCTGATCTCCCGGAATATCCATGGACGTCCATACGTCGCCCGACCGATCATCACGCCGTCCACGCCGTATCGCTCGAACACCTCGGCCGCTTTCTCCCCCGAGTCGATATCGCCGTTGCCGACGATCGGAATCCTCATGCGCGGATTGCGCTTCACCTCGCCGATCAGCGTCCAGTCGGCCTCGCCCCGATACATTTGGGCGCGCGTGCGCCCGTGAATCGTCAGCGCGGCGATCCCCGCGTCCTGCAGCCTCTCGGCGATCTCGACGATGTTCTTCGAATCCTCGTCCCACCCCAGCCGCGTCTTGACCGTCACGGGCAGACGGACCGCCTCGACGATGCGGCGCGTCATCTCGACCATTTTCGGCACGTCGCGCATCATGCCGCTGCCGGCACCGCGCCCGGCGATCTTGCGCACCGGGCAGCCGAAATTGATGTCGATCAGGTCGGGTCCGGCCGCCTCGGCCACACGGGCCGCCTCGACCATCGGTTCGATCTGATGGCCGTAAAGCTGAATGCCGACCGGCCGCTCGTAATCGTACAGACGGAGCTTGGCCACCGTCTTGGCCGCATCGCGGATCAGCCCGTCGCACGAAATGAACTCCGTGTAGACCATATCGGCCCCGAACATCTTGCACACGTAACGGAACGACGGATCGGTCACGTCTTCCATCGGCGCGAGAAACAGAGGCTTGTCGCCCAAATCGATTCCGGCAATCTTCATCGGCGCAAAAGTACGAAAAAGATTCGTTCCCGCCGCATCCCGGCACGGAACGATACGCTTCTCGGTCCGTACCCGAACGGTATTCGCGAAGACTTTCCGACGCGGACAGATTCCGGACAAGATCGCCCGTACCGGGGAACCGTCCTCACGGTACTTGCGGACAAGCGGCTCCCTCTCGCCGCCGGCAGGGTCTGCAGACGCCCTCCACGACGGGACTTCGCGCTGAAAATGTAAAATATATTGCTTACATTTGCTCCGAATACAGCAAACCAGATACAGAACATATCCCCGTAAGACAGCCATGAACATCGAGCAATTCATCCAACAGCACGTTTCCCGCTGCATCGAGTCGCTTTACGGCGACACCGGCGGCGCCCCGGTCCAGATACAGAAGACCCGCAAGGAGTTCGAGGGCGACATGACCCTCGTCGTCTTCCCGCTGCTCAAGCTCAGCCGCAAGAGTCCCGAGGCTACGGCCGAGGAGATCGGCAGCGCTTTGGTCGGCGCGGTACCGGAAATCAGCGGCTACAACGTGATCAAAGGCTTCCTGAACATTTCGCTCTCGCCCCGCTTCTGGGCCGAACGGCTGAACGAAATCCTCAGTACGCCCGGCTACGGCCGCCGTGCAGCCAACGGTCGCACGGTCATGGTCGAGTACTCCTCGCCGAACACGAACAAGCCGCTGCATTTGGGGCACGTGCGCAACAACCTGCTCGGCTACTCCGTGTCGCTGATACTCGAAGCGGCCGGCTACCGCGTCATCAAGGTCAACCTCGTGAACGACCGGGGTATTCACATCTGCAAGTCGATGCTCGCATGGCAGAAGTTCGGCCGGGGCGAGACGCCCGCCTCGTCGGGCAAGAAGGGCGATCACCTCGTAGGCGATTACTACGTCGCTTTCGACAAGGCCTACAAGGCCGAGGTGAAAGAGCTCACGGCCGCCGGCATGAGCGAGGAGGAGGCCAAGCGCGAGGCGCCGATCATGCGCGAGGCGCAGCAGATGCTCCGCCGGTGGGAAGCCAAGGACCCGGAGGTGTACTCGCTTTGGGAAACGATGAACGGCTGGGTCTACGAGGGCTTCGACAAGACCTACGAGGCGATGGGCGTCGGCTTCGATAAGGTATACTACGAGTCGCAGACCTATCTGCTCGGCAAATCGATCGTCGAGGAGGGCCTCGCCAAAGGCGTGTTCTACCGTCGCGACGACGGATCGGTGTGGTGCGATCTGACTTCCGACGGGCTCGACGAGAAACTGCTGCTGCGCGGCGACGGCACGTCGGTCTACATGACGCAGGACCTTGGCACGGCTTTCCGCCGCTTCGAGGACAACAAGCTCGACGACATGATCTACGTCGTAGGCAACGAGCAGAACTACCACTTCCAGGTGTTGAAACTGGTGCTCAAGAAACTGGGCTACGCCGACTGGAGCGATCATATTACCCACCTCTCCTACGGCATGGTGGAGCTTCCCGAGGGCAAGATGAAGTCGCGCGAGGGTACGGTGGTCGACGCCGACGACCTGATCGAAGGCATGGTCTCGACGGCCCGCGAGATGTCGGCCGAGCTGGGCAAGCTCGACGGATGCTCGGAGGAGGAGGCCAATGCCGTTTCGACGATGGTCGGGTTGGGTGCGCTCAAGTACTTTATATTAAAGGTCGATCCCAAGAAAACGATGCTGTTCGATCCTCGCGAGTCGATCGACTTCAACGGCAATACGGGTCCTTTCATCCAGTACACCCATGCGCGCATCCGCTCGGTGCTTCGCAAGGCCGCCGAGGCGGGCATCGACTTCGGAGGAGCCGCCACGGCGGATTACCTGCGCGAGGAGATCGACCTGGTGAAGTCGCTGACGGAGTATCCGTCGGTGGTGAAGTCCGCGGGCGAGAACTTCGCGCCGTCGGTCGTCGGGGCCTATGTCTACGAGCTGGCCAAGCAGTTCAATGGCTATTACCACGACCATTCGATCCTCAAGGAGGAGAACGCCGGGGTGCGCACGATGCGTCTCCAGCTGGCGCAGCAGGTCGCCCGCGTCATCAAGGAGGGCATGAAACTGCTGGGCATCGACGTCCCCGAACGCATGTAACGCATTCTGTGATAATGAAAAACGGAGGTTTCGCCGAAACCTCCGTTTTTTCGTGCCGTTAGCGTGGTACGAATCTTGCGAGAGACGAGGACGTTAACTAACACTATTTTAGCGTGAAAACATTTGCATCAACTTTCGCTCTTTCTCTCGCGTTGTGTGCCGCTGCCGGAGCGACGGCCCAAACCAAGAGTGCGGTTCCGGCTCCTGCGGCCGATACCGTATTGCTGTCGGAGACTGCCGACGGAGACTACATCGTTCGCAGGTTCATCGTCAAAAGCCGCGGCGACGCCGACTATTCGATTCGCTACCAGATCAATCTGGCGACGCTCAATGCCGCGCTCAACGGCAATCCGCAGGAGCTGGACGGACTCAACGCCTTTGTGGACAACCTTGTGAAGGATACGCTCCGGCAGGTCTGCGCCGTGACGATCACGGGCTATTCTTCTCCCGACGGTCCGCTGAAGTTCAACGAAGCGCTGGCTGCCAAGCGGGCCGGCGATTTCAAGGCGTATGTCGACAGGAAGTACGATTTCTCGAAAAAGTACAAGGTGACGGTGAATTCCGTCGCCGAGGATTGGGAGACGTGCCGCGCGCTGGTCGCGCAGTCGTCGATGCCCGACCGGCAGTCCGTGCTGAACGTCATCGACGGCAAGCAGTCGTCCGATCAGAAAGAATTGGCGTTCAAGAAGATGCCGGCTGCGTGGAGCTACCTGAAAAAGAACGTTCTGCCGAAACTGCGCCGTGTCGAACTGACGATCGGCTACGGTGCGGGCAACATCGTCGAGCAGCGCACCATGATCCCCAAACCCAAACCGGCTCCGCAGCCGCAGCCCGCGCAACCCGCTGAACCGTATGTCGTTGTCGACGAGCAGGTGAACGGAATCATCGTCGAGATGCCCGACAGGCACGAATACAAGAAGGAGGTGCGCGAGGAGTCCCGGGAGGTGAAGAAGGAGGCGAGGGCCGCCGAGCGGCTCGCCAAAAAAGAGGCCCGCGAAGCGCAGAAGATAGTCCGCCAGCAGGAGAAGGCTGCCAAAAAGATCGCTAAAAAGGAGGCCAAGGCCGCCAAGAAAGCCGAGAAGGCCGCCAAAAAGACCTACAAGGAGCTTGAAAAAATGTAATGAAAAAGGATTCCGGATTTCCGGAATCCTTTTTTGTCCGCCGCCCGCCCGGGAAATAATTCCCGGGGCCGCAGTCCGAAAATGTTTGATAATCCGAAACGTTTTATTACCTTTGTCAGAGCAAAAATTTTAAAATCGACTGAATATGGCAAATTTACGAAACCTGAAGAAGGAGATTGACTACCGCCTTGAGGAGGTTGTTTTCGACTGCGATATGGCTATCTGTTTCCAGCCTTCGAAAGAGAAGGAGATTTTCGAGGTGATGCAGGAGGCCGTCGGCGTTCGCAACGATCTGTTCGCCAAAGCGATGAATCCCGCCGAGCCGCACAACCCGTCGCTCGTCCGCAAGCACTACGCTGCCCTGCGCGCCGAGATGGACGACGTTTTCGGCAAACTTTTCGAAAAGTTGAGCAAGATCAACGAGAAGAAATAGGGTAGTCCCTTCCGCTGAAAAACAACGGAGCGCCTCATGCGGGGCGCTCCGTTCGTTTTATTCGTGGTTGCGGCAGCAGTCGCCGGGGTGGTGTTCCAGCACGGTGTGGGGGATGTGCCCGTGCGATACCAGTTGAATCGGGCAGTCGTAGTTGCGCAACTGTTCCTCGGTCAGAATGTTCGAACGGTGGCGGTGGACCTGCCGGTTGACGCAGACGATCTCCTTCACGACGCTGGTGATCGTGCCGATGTCGTGCGACACCATGACGATCGCCATGCGGGCGTTCAGTTCATGCAGCGTGCGGTAAAGCTCCTTCTCGAATTTGTTGTCCACGAAATTCGCGGGTTCGTCCAGGATCAGCAGCTTCGGGTCCGAGATCACGGCCCGGGCCAGCAGCGCCCGCTGCATCTGCCCGCCCGACACCTCGCCGATGGGGCTGCGGGCCGTGTCGGCGATTCCCGATGCCGCAAGCAGTTCCATCGCTCTGGCACGGTCCTCCTTCGTGTAGCGGGAGCTGAATCCGCGGCGGCCCTGCAATCCCGACAGTACGACCTCGAGGACCGAGATCGGGAATGCGCGGTCGAAATCCGAAATCTGCGGCATGTAGCCGATCAGCCGTTCCTTCCCGCGGAACAGCTCCGGGGCGAGAGTCAGCTCTCCGGTGTGGGGGACGGTTCCCAGGATGGCCTTTACGAGCGTCGTTTTTCCGCCGCCGTTGGGACCTATGACCCCCAGGAAATCGAGGTCCGCAATCTCCAGGTCGACGTGCCGGAGGGCCTCGTAGCCGTCGTATGCGACACTTACGTCGCGCAGCGTTACCAGATTCATTTTGCCGTGATTGAATCGGTCATTGCGTCGATGGCGCCGATGGCGTCTTCGTCCAGCGGGTCGATCTCCACGTATTCGGCGTCGATGTCGCGGGCGATGATCTCCACGGTCGATGCCGGGAACTGGTTCTGGTAGAAAATCCGCCGCACGCCGTCCTCGCGGGCCTGTCGGATAACCGCCGTCAGCTGTTTGGCCGACGGTTCCTTGCCGTCGGCCTCGATGGCCACCTGCCGCAGTCCGTAATCGCGTGCGTAGTAGGTGAGTGCGGGATGGTAGACGATGAAGTACTTCACGCCGCTCCGGGCGATCTTCTCCGCCGTGCGGATGTCCAGTTCCTTGAGCGTGCTGCGCAGCCGGTTGTAGCCGGCCTCGTATTTCACCGAGTCGGGATAGGCGTTGCGAATTGCCTCGTAGGCGTTTGCGGCCATCGTTTGCAGGGCTTTGGGCGAGGTCCAGACGTGGGGGTCTACACCGTGGGCATGCCCGTGGTCGTGTCCGTGGTGGCCGTGCGAGCAGGAGCCTGCGATCAGGTCGATACCGCGGCTCAAGTTCACGACTTTCGCCTGATCCCCGACTTTGCCCAGCAGGGTGGTTTCGAAGTCGATCAATCCCACGTTGAAAATGAGCTGTGCCTTGTTCAGCTCCACGAACTGCCGGGGCGTCGGCTCGAACGTCTCGGGACTTGCTCCGGGCGGCACGAGCACCTCGATTTTGAAATCGTCGCCGACAATCCCCTCCACGATGCTGCGCAGCGGGGGGATCGAGACGTAAAACGTATTCTCCCCGGCGGGTTGTTCCGGCGTGCAGGCCGCGAGCAGCAGGGCTGCCAGTAAGTATGCCGATAATTTACGCATGGTTGACAATCAATGATTTGTGATTTATACGGTAGGGTAGTCCCCTGTATTTTGTGCAAAGGTAGTAAAATTACCCGTAGCGGCGGGATTTTGCGGCTTGTTTTGTCGTTTCGGCCGAAATGTTTATCTTTGGCCCCCGATTAAAATCCCCGTATGCCGATAAACAATCCGAAAGAGGTCCTCGCCCTGGTGGAGAGGGCCGCCTCCGACAAGATTTCGCTTCCCGTTCGCAAAATATTGATTTTAGCGTTTTTAGCTGGCGCCTATATTTCTATGGGAGGCTTGTTTTCCATCGTGATAGGATATGGCTTTCCGTCGATGGCTCCTGCTCCGGGATTGCAGCGCCTGCTCTCCGGACTTGTCTTCCCGCTGGGGCTTATGCTGGTCGTTTTCGCAGGAGCGGAACTCTTTACGGGCAATAATGCCGTGCTGATCCCCGGTGCATTGGGACGACGTTATGGATGGCGTAAGGTGTTGTTAAATTGGATGTTGGTCTATGCCGGAAATTTTGTCGGGTCGCTGTTTTTCGCCTGTTTTCTCGTGAAACTTCCCGGCATGCTCTCTGCCGAGGCGTGGCGTTCGGCGGCCGTCGGCATTGCCGAGGCAAAGGTCTCGATGCCGTGGCTCACGGTGTTCCTGCGGGGTGTCGGCGCCAACTGGCTGGTGTGCCTGGCCGTGTGGCTGGGTTTGAGCGCCAACGATGTTGCGGGCCGGCTGCTGGGATTGTTTTTCCCGATAATGTGTTTTGTGGCAATCGGTTATGAACACAGCATCGCCAATATGTTTTTCATTCCGCTGGGCATGATGCACGGTGCATCGGTCACCGTGTCCGATTTTCTGCTTGCCAATCTTGTTCCCGCGACTTTGGGCAATATCGCCGGCGGAGCGGTCTTTGTCGGCGGTATCTACTGGTATATTAATAAGTAAAAACGGTTGATTATTAATCAATTAATATTCGGATAACGACCATAATTTAACATAATGACAATATTAATTCAATTACCTTTGTACTGTAAGGATGCTTTTTTTATGGTCGCCGGTCGGACGATTGGCCGGCGGGTTAAATTCATTTTGGATTTTAAGCTTCGGCCGGCGGCGGATTATCTTCCTGTGCGTGCAACATTCACAAAAATATTCCGGGCGATGGCTTTTAGCGCTTTGTCGGCGTGAAACTCTCGAAGGTAAGGTCATCGTACAATATTACGATTCGCCGGACGGCGACGTCTGTCCGTGTGCCGGAAAATGGAGCCGTTGCCGGCGGCGCCGGATTTTCGGACGTTGTCGAAGCCGGCTCCTGATGCGGCGGGTTGAGCGGCGTATTCCGGGTCGGACCGAACAATCCGTCGGAGATCGACGATTCGACCGCAGTGGCCGGTGCGGATTGTTCGGGTTCGCTGTCGCGATACATCTTGTCGGAATCGAGCAGCAGCCAGTCGGGATTGATTCGCGGGAACCTCCGGAGAATCTTTTGTAACAAATCGAAGCCCGGTTTGTTTCGCCCGGCGAGAATATGGGAAATTCCCGCCGGATTGATTTCGAGCAGTTCCGCGAGCTGGCTCGGCTTCAATCCTTCGTTTTTCATCAGATCGAGCAATTTTTCCCTCATCAGCGCAAATTTTTACAAATATAAAGTTTTTTCTTTTGTAAAACAAGTAAAATCTACATTTGTAAAATGTTAATAAGTGTCGACAAAGTTTACAAGTGTAAATAAGTCGATATGGTTAAATTTGCATGCAATCTATTTGTTAAAGCGTTATTTTAGATAAATAACGATAAATATATGGTATTTGAATATTTACGCTGTGCACTATTGGCGCAGTCTACTTGTAGCTGGTTATTGATGGATTAGACTATATGATATTGAATTGTTTCTTTAAGTAATATTCGTAAATGACTGATTAATGAGTATATATTGCTCAATGTTTAATATTTTAATCGCTTGTTGGTCGCTCTGAAATTGCAGTTTATTTAAAGGATGTCGAATTATTACAATTGTAACTATTGACATCTTTAACAAACAAATGTGATTTACAAATGTAATTACATATGGAAATGACGCGGACATTGTGTGTTTACATTTGTAAATGCACTACCCTATTTTGTAAAAATGGATGCATTTTCAAGCTATTTCCGAACCCTTATCAGACATTTTGTTAACATCTCCGGATTTCGGATTTATTATGTTAAATAAAAAGAGGCCGGATAGTGTTGATAACCCACTATCCGGCTTAAATACAGCTTGTTGTAGATTTGTAAACAGCCTTCTATTTCGAGAGTTTGTCGGCTATTTCGCTGAACTCTTCCGGCGTCAGTTTGAGCTTTTCGCGGTAGAAATCCACGTCGTTTTCGCTCTGAATGGGGATCAGATGAATGTGTGCATGGGGCACTTCGAGGCCTAAAACTACGACTGCTACCCTTGCACACGCTATTTCCCGCTTGATTTTGGCTGCGACCTCTTTGGCGAAAAGCATCATGCCTGCCAGCGTTCGGTCATCGAGGTCGAAAATATAGTCCACCTCCTTTTTGGGGACGACCAGCGTATGGCCTTTTGTCAGCGGATTGATGTCGAGAAATGCATAGTAGTCTTCGTTTTCGGCTACTTTGTACGAGGGGATCTCCCCTGCGATGATGCGTGAAAAAATAGTTGCCATATCTTTGTTTTTAGGTTTTGCCTATTTAGCGACCGGGGCGTCTTCCGAAGTTTCGGCTGCATTTTTTTCTGCGGCGATTCGTTTATTGCGGATCAGTTCCTTGATGCTGTTAAATACATTGACAAGGATCATTATCAGCAGCAGGCTGTCGGTGAATGTGAACTTGTCCGGTTCTGCGAAAAGCCCGAAAATCGCCCATGTCGTGAATAACGCACCCCAGAACCAAAGCGCCCTGCGCTGCATTCGGACCGTTTTCGCGGCTTCCCGGCGGCGGTAGTCTTCCAGCCATTTATTTTCCCGAGGTGTCATTTTCGTCATTTATCGAGGTTTCTGCTGTGGAGAGAGTGGGTCAGAGATCGCCCCAGGGCCTCTTGCCCACCAAAATACGCCTGTTATTGACAATGCCGAGAAGGATGCTGACGAGGGAGAGGGCGATCCCCAACGCTCCCAACCAGTCCGACCGGGAGATGACATCGGTACGGAATAAGTAGATTCCCCATCCGATACTTGCGGCGATTGCGCATCCGAGCAGGATGTATTGCAGTTTCAGATTGCGTTTTGCCTTGTCCGGGTCCCGGGCGGCGGCCCGCCAACGCAGTTCTTCGGGCGTCAAGAGGGCTTTAGGCTTGGTTTCAGGCATCTTATTCCTCGAACTTGGGTTTCAGTATTTCCGAGTAGATAATCGCCTGCCGGAGGTTGAATTCTTCGGTCTGGGACGTTGTTGCCGCATCCGGTGCATTGTTCGTGAGGGAATGCGCGGCGATTTCGTCATTCCCGCTGTCGTCCATGAGCCGGTTGACGGTCTGGTGGCGTAAATGCCCCCTCCCGGCGGCTTTCGGCGTCGTATGTTCCGGTGCGTATTCCTCGGCGGGAATCTCCTCCAGACTCTGGCATTCGTCCGGAAAAACGGGTGCAACGGGCCACGGCGCAGGGCGCGGAGCCGGCATCGGGTCCGGTTCGGACTCCGGGTGTGCCTGCGAGGGCCACGCCTCTTCGTGGCCGGGTGTGCGGGCGCCTTTTCCGCGGGCCTTGCGCGATTGCGATACGACGTTGAATATCATCGCTCCGGCGATGATCACGACCCATATTACCGTTGCGAAATCATCCATGTCTTTAACTCAATGTTCGTTTGACACTCTCTATACCCTTTATCTTGCGCAGTTTGTCCATCACGGCGTGGAGACTTTCGGCGTCCTTCACGTAGAGGCTGACGTTGCCTTCGAAGATGCCGTCGTGGCTGTGGATGTTCACTTCGCGGATATTGATGTTGAAATCGGCGCTTACGACCTTCGCCAGGTCGAGCAGGATGCCCTGCCGGTCGATGCCGCGCAGTTCCGTGGTCACCAGGTAGGACATGGCCTTGTGCTGCGACCATTTGATCTCCTCCTTGACGATGTTGCGGCCGAACTGTGTCGCAAGACGGTTCAGCTCGTCGCACGTGGCCTTGTGTACGATGATGTTTCCCGAGGCGGGGTCTCGATACCCTACCACCTTGTCGCCCGGAATGGGCTTGCAGCACTCCGCGATTTCGAACTGCGGTTCCGTGGCCGGAGCCTCCTCTGCCGGGGCGATTTCGCCCGGAATTGCGGCATCGTCCGTCTCGTCCTCCTTCTTCTGGGGGATGAAGAGGGTCCAGAATTTGAGTATCTTGCTCTTGGAGTTGACCTTGAGGGCTTTGTCCAGGTTGTCGAGCGAGACGATTCCCGCTCCGATCTTACTGTACAGCTCCTCCTTGTTCTTGCTGTCGTAAATGGGCGTGATCTTGCGCAGTACGCGGCCGCTCAACTTGACGTTCAGCGACTTCATCTTTTCGTCGAGCATCTGCATGCCCCGCTCGATGTTGTTCTGCCGTTCGCGTTTGAGGAAACTCTTGATCGACTGTTTGGCCTTGGCCGTGGTGACCGTTTCGAGCCATTCGGGCTTGGGGCGGGCGTTGTCGGCCGTGATGATCTCGATCTGGTCGCCGCTGTTGATCTGCGTGGTGATCGGTTCGAGTTTGTGGTTGATCTTGGCGCTGATGGCGCTGTTTCCGATCTTCGAGTGGATGTCGTAGGCGAAGTCGAGGGCCGTGGCTCCGAACGGCATTTTCCGGGCTTCGCCCTTGGGGGTAAATACCACTATTTCCGACGTATACAGCGATAACTTAAAGTTGTCCAGGAAGTCCACGGCGTTCTCCGTCGGACTGTTCAGCGCCGCGCGTATCTGTTTCAGCCACTTGTCGAATTCGTCCTCGTCCTGCGAAATGGTCGCATGCTTGTATTTCCAGTGGGCGGCGAACCCGCGTTCGGCGATGTCCTCCATGCGCTGCGTGCGGATCTGCACCTCGACCCACACTCCGTCGGGTCCCATCACCGTCGAGTGCAGCGCCTCGTAGCCGTTGGCCTTGGGCATCGAAATCCAGTCCCGCAGCCGGTCGGGCTTGGGGGTGTAAATGTCGGTGATCGTGGAGTAAATCTGCCAGCATTGGGTTTTCTCCGACGGAAACGGCAGCGGCTTGAAGACGATGCGGATGGCGAACAGGTCGTAAATCTCCTCGAAAGGAATCTGCTTGCGCTGCATCTTGCTCCAGATCGAGTAGACGCTTTTCACGCGTCCCGAAATCTCGTAGTTGATGTTGTCGCGGTTGAGCGAGGCGATGATCGGGGCGTTGAACTTGTTGATGAACTCCCGGCGCGAAGCTTCGCTTTCCTGCAATTTCTGCGTGATTTCGGCATACTGCTGCGGGAAGCGGTACTTCATGCAGAGGTCCTCCAGTTCGCTCTTGATCGAGTAGAGCCCCAGCCGGTAGGCCAGCGGCGCGAAGAGGTAGATCGTCTCGCCCGTGATCTTGATCTGCTTGTTCATCGGCATCGCCCCCAGCGTGCGCATGTTGTGCAGGCGGTCGGCGATCTTTATCAGGATCACCCGTACATCGTCGGAGAGCGTGAGGAGCACTTTACGAAAATATTCGGCCTGCTCGGAGGTGTCGGCGTTGAACACGCCGGACATTTTCGTCAGTCCGTCGACCATCGAGGCGATTTTCGGGCCGAAAATGCGTTCCATGTCCTCCACGGAGTATTCCGTGTCCTCCACGACGTCGTGCAGCAGGGCCGCGACGACCGATTTCACGCCCAGCCCGATCTCCTCGATGACGATCTTGGCTACTGCAATAGGATGCAGGAGGTACGGCTCGCCGGAGCGGCGCCTTACCCCCTCGTGTGCCTCCTTGGCCAGGAAAAATGCACGTTTGATGAAGTTCCAGTCCTCGTCGTTCTTGCAGATCTTGGTGCACGAGAGGAGCAGGTCGTCCCATTTCTCCTTTATAAGGTTCTCATCCTCGGCAGTATATCCCATAGACTACTCCTTTTTGGTGGTCTTCATGGCTTCGCGGACCTTGGCCTCGATCTCGTTGCGCAGCTCCTCGTCGTTTTTCAGCAGCTCCTTGACGGCGTCGCGTCCCTGTCCGATCTTGCGGTCGCCGTAGGAGAACCACGATCCGGCCTTCTTGACCACGCCGTAATCGACGCCCAGGTCGACGATCTCGCCGATCTTCGAAATGCCCTCGCCGAACATGATGTCGAACTCCGCGCGTTTGAACGGAGGGGCCACCTTGTTCTTCACGACCTTGACCTTCGTGCGGGTTCCCAGCTGGTCCTCGCCGTCCTTGATGACCGACATGCGGCGGATGTCGATACGCACCGAAGCGTAGAATTTCAGCGCATTGCCTCCCGTGGTGGTCTCGGGGTTGCCGTAGACCACGCCGATCTTGTCGCGCAGCTGGTTGATGAAGATGCAGACGGTCTTGGTCTTCGAGATGCTCGACGTGAGTTTGCGCAGCGCCTGCGACATGAGGCGCGCCTGAAGACCCATCTTCGAGTCGCCCATTTCGCCCTCGATCTCGGCCTTGGGCGTCAGCGCCGCCACGGAGTCGATGACGATGATGTCGATGGCGCTCGAACGGATCAGCGAGTCGGCGATTTCGAGCGCCTGCTCGCCGTTGTCGGGCTGCGAAATGAGCAGGTTGTCGACGTCCACGCCCAGTTTCTGTGCGTAGAAACTGTCGAAGGCGTGCTCGGCGTCGATGAAGGCCGCGATGCCGCCGGCCTTCTGCGCCTCGGCGATGGCGTGAATCGCCAGCGTGGTCTTGCCCGACGACTCGGGACCGTAGATCTCCACGACGCGGCCCTTGGGATAGCCGCCTACGCCGAGCGCCATGTCGAGCGTGATCGAACCCGTCGGGATGACCGGAATGTCGTTCACTTCGGTGCTGTTCATGCGCATGATCGAGCCTTTGCCGAAGTCCTTCTCTATTTTCTGCATCACAGCGTCCAGCACTTTGAGCTTGTCCGCGTTTATCTGTACTTTTTCTGCCATTATGGTTTTGTTTTGTATCATTAACTTTGTTTCGGTCCGCTGCTGTCGAACTTCGCCGAGCGGCGGGAGCCGTTGTTTCGCCGCCTTGCGGCGTCGGGTCCCCGCCCGAGACGGGGATTTAGGGGGTGGGTCGGATTCGTAAACGACGCTTCAGGCGGCGAATACGGCGGTCGGACGCACATCGGCGGGACAAATTGTATCCTGTCCTTACTTGTAGGAATCAATGATCTGCCGGTAGTGGTTCTTGGTGTCCACCTTGGTGAAAATCTTCTCGATGCGGCCTTCGGCGTCGATCACGAACGTCGTGCGCAGCACACCCATGTACTTGCGGCCGTACATCGACTTTTCGGCCCACACGCCGTAGGCTTCGCACACCGAGTGGTCGGTGTCGGAGAGCAGCGTGAAATTCAGGTCGTGCTTGTCGCAGAAACTGCGGTGCGACTTCTCGCTGTCGGGGCTTACGCCGATGATCCGGAATCCCATCCGTGTCAGTTCGGCCTTGCCGTCGCGCAGGCTTTTGGCTTCGAGCGTACAGCCCGAGGTGTTGTCCTTGGGGTAGAAATAGAGTATCGTGCGCTGTCCTCGCAGATCGGCAAGCGTCAGAGGCTCACCGTCTTGGGTCGTGGACTTGAAATCGGGGGCCATCTCCCCCGCCTGCAACTGTGTCATAGCGTTTTCCGAAAAAGAGATTATTTTCTCAAAGGTATGAATTTTCCGGCGATTTTCATGCTTCCCGGGCGACTTTTTTGCGGCCTAATCCCATTGGTAGGTCACTTCGATCTGCTCGTTGAACTCCTCCTGCGTGGTGTTGAGCCGGTGCAGGCAGGCAGGACACCGGATGGCCGTTTCGGTCTCGACGTATTCGCCGCACCCGACGCACATCGGCAGCAGGCCGTAGCCCGGCTGCATGGAGTGCTCGAACTGCGCTCCGCAGTGCTTGCACCTGATTCTGTAAGCTGTTCCCATTGTCGTTTTGTTTTTGGTTCACGCTGCAAAGGAACGGTCTGCGAGTGACAGGTTGTGACACATCGGTGGAAAATGTAAAATAAACCCGCCGACAGTTGTCGGCGGGTCGTTCGGCTAATGGTGGTGTTCGGCCTCCATGGCCTCCTGCCGGGTCTTGTGGACCGTGCCGTGGGGGTGTTCCGCCGGGGCGTAAATCGAGTAGATTTTCAGCGGTTTGTCACCCGTGTTGACGATGTTGTGCCATTTTCCGACCGGGACCAGGATCGCATAGTCGTCCGAGACCTCGCGCACGAAGTCGAGGTTGTCCTCGCTGTCGCCCATCATCACGCGTGCCGTGCCCTCCTCCACGCGCAGGAACTGGTCGATGTCGTGGTGTTGTTCCAGCCCCACGTCGCCGCCGGCGGGAATCGCCATCAGCGTCACCTGCAAGTTGCTGCCGGTCCACAATGCGGTCCGGAAATTCTCGTTCGCGAGCGTGTGGCTTTCGATGTTCAGCACCGTCGGTTCGGCTCCGTGATCTTTCAGCGAGACGGGTTCGGCGGAGGCTTTTGCCTGCGGGGCCGGAGCTTGCCGGCAGCACGATGCGGCGGCGAGTGCGAGGCACAGCGCGCCGGTCGTCAGGAGGTGATTTCGTTTCATGCGGTTTGCTTTCAAAGTTTGTGGAAATATAGTGAAAAATTTACATTTTCGGGGTGTTTGCCGCAATATATTCGCGGATATAGCCCGTCAGCTCGGGGGAGTCGACGATGCGGATGTCGTCCAGCAGCCCCACGACGAAGCGTCCCACCCCGGCCATTCCGGCCACCTCCGTGTCGAGCGACCAGCGTCCCCGCCCCAGCGGTTTCACATCGCGTTCGGCCAGCGGATACTCCTCGCACAACAGGTTGTAGGCCAGCGTTCCCAGTTCCAGCCGCACGCGGCGGCGCGCCCCGCCGTGCATGCGGAAGGCGTCGATGAATCCCTCGCTGTGGGCTTCTTGGTGCTCCCACGCCGCTTCGGACAGCTCCACGGAGCCGATACGCGAGGTTTTGAAGAGTTTGTTCGTGTGGCTTTCGAGGTCGTAGCACCACACCTGCACGTAGTTGGTCGTGAAGGCGAAAGGCTCTACCCTGCGGTCGCGGACCCCGCCTCCGTGGGCCGACAGGTAGCCGTGCAGCACGGCCTGCCGCTCCTGCTCGATGGCCTCGATCAGCCGCCGGATGTTCGGGGCGTTTTTGCCCCGCACGACGGTGTCGGCCAGCGTCTTGTTGTCGTAGACGGAGTAGAGTTTGCGCTTGAGGTTCTGCTTGAGCATATTGGTGTCGTCGATGTTCTCGATGGTGTTTTTCAGGATCACGGCCTCCTCCTCGGTGAAGTGCACCAGCTGCGAGATGTCGCGGAAGTGCGGCGACTCCTTGTCGAGACGGATGCAGTCGCCCGATTTCTTGATCACGAACCCCGCCTCGCGAAAGGTGTCGATATACCGGTAGACCGTGCGGCGCGACATCTGGAGCCGTTCGGCCAGCTGGTCGACGTTGTAGGTGGTGTTGGCCGTCAGCAGCTTCATAAGCCGCAGCAGGCGTTCGAGTTTGGGTTGGTCCATAATTATTCGGCAGCAGACGGCTGTTCGCCGTGCAGAGGTCGTAAATTAGCCATAAGAAAGTCGGATGTTCTTTTTATGAAGTCATCGAATGCAATCAGCATCGGGTCTTCCTTTCCGCCGTGAGCGGCATTTTCGACAATCATCAACTCTTTGGGTGTCGTTTCGGGCAGCGATTCGATTATTTTCCTGCTCATCCAGACGGGAGTGCGGAAATCGTTCTCGCCTACGATCAGGAACAGAGGTTTTTCGAATTCCGGAGCGATATGTACGGGCATCAGTTCGGTCGGAAAATCATCCGGAACCAGCAATTCATTGCGGGTCTTGTTTTTGTACTGCATGACCAAAGGGATGAAATCGTCGAAATCCGTCGGAAGGGAACGGCCGATGAAAGCATTCACCAGATTGTCGGTGTGTGCCGTAATCATGGACAGATAGGCGCCTGTCGACCAGCCGACGATGGCCGTCGCTCCGTCCAGAACTTCCTCCTGTTCGGAGGTCTTCCGTATGACAGCCCGGTAATCTTCCAACATTTCCGTATAACACAGGTAGTTGCGATCCATTGCAAAGGGTGAGCTCTTGCCGAATCCGCGCCAGTCGAAAGTCACGACATTGAACCCCCGGGAGGTCCAGTTCTTCGCCAGATAAAGTTGGAAGTAGGACATATTGCCTGCATCGCCATTGCATATGATGATGGTCGGGCGCTTTGCCTCACCCGGCGCTTCGTGGGTTCGGCGGTTTTCGTTCGGATTCCGCAGCTCGCTCTCGGACGGCGGGTTTTGTGCAGGGAAAAACCAGGTTTCGATTTTATAGCCGTCGTTTGTGATGACTTCTAAATTTCTATATATCAGCCCCATGCTTTCCGGCTTCCTGATATATACGGTATCCGGAATAATTGCATGGCAGTTTGCGATTCCTGAAAAGGACGCAATCAAAAGAGTGACGAACGCTTTCATGCTGTTTTCGGCAAATATACGAAAAAGTCGTGACATTGTCTGTCACGACCCGCTTTCGGGTTGGTTCATAGGCGGTCAGTCGAGCAGTTCGGAGAGTTTCTGCGCGAGGGCTTCGCCCCGCAGTTGTTTGGCTATGATCTTTTCCGTCGCACAGTCGATCAGGAAGCAGGAAGGGATGCCGCCCAGCGTATAGTCGCTCCACGCCTGTGTCTGGCGCGGGTGCAGACCGAATCCCTGATGAATCTGCGTCCAGCGCATGCCGTAGGTCTCGATGCATTCGAGCCACCGTTTGCGGTTGGCGTCGTAGGAGACGCCGAAGATGTCGAATCCCCGGCTGTGGTATTTCTCGTAAAGCGCAGCGAGGTTCGGGAACTCCGCCCGGCAAGGCCCGCACCAGAGGGCGCCGAAGTCGAGCAGCACGTAACGGTTGCCCGGTTTACGGACTGTCGCGGCGAGTGAAACGGTATCCCCTTCGGGCGTCTGTCCCGTGATGTCGGCATAAGATGTTCCGACATCGGCGCGCATTCCGGCGATCGTCTTGCGCAGTCCGAGCAGGGCGGGATGCTTTTGAAATGCAGCCGGGAACGAATCCAATAATGGCAGAAGTTCGCGCCCGGGACGATTGGTCAGTAATTCGTTCTCCAGCAGGGATAGCGCCAGGGCGTTGCGGTTCTCGAGAACGACCGCGCGGAATAAACTGTCGCAGGCTTCGGCCGTACGCAGCGGGGAAAGGCCTTTTTGCCTCAACCCGGCGACTTTTTGCGGCAGTTCGTTCCTGAACTCGTTCTGCGGCGTTCCGGTCAGGATGAATTCGTCTTCATTGCGCTTTTCAACACGGATCTCGCCGGTTTCGAGGATGAAATCCGAGTCGCTGATTTGTTCTCCGTCGGCGCCTCGTCCCATATAGAGGAAGGCGCTCACCGGATAGGGCCAGCTTCCTTTCATTGCGAAGGACGAGTTGTCGATTCGCGCCGAGTCGATGATGGTCTCCGGGCCTCCGGCATAGGTGATGATGTACATGTATTTTCCGTCGGTAAACGCCGGGTCGCGGCCCGTAAGGGTGAATTTTACGGCTGTCGATTGGCTGCAACCCGCCAGAATCGCGGTTGCGGTGATGATCGAAAGGGGCTTTTTCATGGGTTTGAGGGTTGGTGACTCCAAATATACGAAAAAGTCGTGACATTGTCTGTCACGACCCTCTGTTTGTACCGACGGTATGTGTACCTAATTTATTGGGCGAGCACCTTTTTTTCGATCTCCTCGACCTGGCGGCGGAACGCCTTGTCGGTCTCGATCAGATTCGTCACAGCCTTGCACGAGTGGAGCACCGTGGCGTGGTTGCGGCCTCCGATGGCCGACCCGATCGTCGTCAGCGGCGCCTTGGTGTGCTGCTTGGCCAGATACATGGCGATCTGCCGGGCCTGGGCGATTTCGCGCGTGCGCTCCGTAGAGTTGAAGCGTGCGAAGTCCAGATTGAGGTATTCGCACACGACCTCGATGATGTGGTCGATGGTGATTTCCTTCTGGTAGAGCTTCACGTAGACCTTCAGAATCTCCTTGGCCAGCGACGTGGTGATCCTGCGTCCGAGGAACGAGGCGTTGGCCACCAGCGACGACAATGCGCCTTCGATTTCCCGCACGTTGGCCGAGATGTTGTCCGCCAGGTACGCCACCACGTCGTCCGTGATCTGCGCCCCGAGTTTCTGCGCCTTGGCGCGTATGATCTTGAGCTTCGTGTCGTAGTCCGGCGTGTTGAGCTGGGCCGACAGTCCCCATTTGAAACGGGTCAGCAGTCGCTGCTCGATGTCCTTCAACTCGACGGGCGGCTTGTCCGACGTGAGGATCAGCTGCTTGCCCGCCAGTTGCAGGTGGTTGAAGATGTTGAAGAACGCGTTCTGCGTACCGGTCTTTCCCGTCAGCTCCTGGATGTCGTCGATGATCAGCACGTCGATCATCTGGTAGAAGTGGATGAAGTCGGGAATCTCGCCGTTCTTGTAAGCCGTCTGGAACTGCGCCTGGAACTTGTTCATCGAGACGTACAGCACCTGCAACTCCGGGTGGCGCTGGCGCACCTCGTGGCCGATCGACTGCACGATGTGGGTCTTTCCCAGCCCCGAATCCCCATATATATAAAGAGGATTGAAGGGGTTGTTTCCCGGGTTCACCGCCACGGACATGCCCGCCGAGCGGGCCAGCCGGTTGCACTCGCCCTCGATGAAGGTCGCGAACGTGAGGTTCGGATTCAGCTGCGGGTCGATGATTATTTTCTTGAGGCCCGGAATTACGAACGGATTCTTTATATTTGCGGTGTTGGTCTGCGTGTTGAAGCGCGAGATGGCCGTCGTGTCGGAATCCGCGGCCACGGGGACCGCCTGGACCGTCGTGCGGGGCACGGCGTAGTGGAGGCGGGTCTGCTGCCCGTAGAGCTGCGAGATGATCGGTTTGAGGAACGGGATGTAGTTCTTCTCGATCTGGCGGACGTAGCTTTCGTTGGGAACCCTCAAGCGAAGCGTCGTGCCGTCGAATTCGAGCGGGACGATGGGCTGAAACCACTTTTCGAACTCCTCGGCGGAGGTCCGGGCCTTGATCTGGTCCAAGCAGTTTTGCCATATATCGCTATATGTCCGTGTGTTGTTTAACATGACAGAGGGTTGCACTATTTTTGATGTGACAAAGTTGTGAATAATTTTGCAAAAAGATTCTCGATTTTATGTTGCAGTTTTCCTTTTTTTGTATATAGAAAAACAACGGTTTCCGGGGTCTCAATTTTAACTCCCTGATAGTGAATTATCGAATTTTATTTCGTATATTTGCATATAATTTTTTTGGGACTTCCGAAGTCAAACTATAAATAAAACTAATAAACTTATGGCAAACGAATTGGAACAATTGGTTCTGAAAAAAGCCCAGAGTTGGCTCGACGGCCACTATGACGAGGCGACGAAAAAGCAGGTCAAATACCTGATGGACAACGATATGAAAGAGCTTGTCGAGAGCTTCTACAAAGATCTCGAATTCGGTACGGGCGGCCTGCGCGGCATCATGGGCGTGGGTTCCAACCGCATGAACGTCTATACGGTGGGCGCCGCCACGCAGGGTCTTTCGAACTACCTGAAGAAGAACTTCGCGGGCGAGCGGGTGCGTGTGGCCGTGGCCCACGACAGCCGCAACAATTCGCGCATGTTCGCCGAGCGTGTGGCCGATATTTTCGCCTCGAACGGGTTTCAGGTTTTTCTGTTCGACGCGCTCCGGCCGACGCCGGAATTGAGCTTCGCCATCCGCGAACTGAAGTGTCATTCGGGCGTGGTCGTCACGGCCTCGCACAACCCCAAGGAGTACAACGGTTACAAGGCCTACTGGACCGACGGGGCGCAGGTCACCGAGCCGCACGACAAGAACATCATCGCCGAGGTTGCGAAGATCACCGACGTGGATATGATCGAGACGGGCAAAAATCCCGAAAATATCACCATCCTCGACGAGAAGTTCGATGAAATCTATTTAAATAAGGTGCACGAGCTCTCGCTTTCGCCCGAAAGCGTGAAGAAGCACCACGACATGAAGATCGTCTATTCGCCGATGCACGGTGCGGGCGTGCGGCTGGTTCCGGCGTCGCTGAAGAAATTCGGCTTCACGAACGTGATCATGGTGAAGGAGCAGGCTGTCATCGACGGCGACTTCCCCACCGTCGAGTCTCCCAACCCCGAGGAGCGCAAGACGATGGCGATGGCCATTGATCTGGCTGCGAAGGAGGGCGCCGACCTGGTTCTGGCCACCGACCCCGATTCGGACCGCATCGGCGTGGCGCTGCGCAACAAGAAGGGCGAATACGTGCTGCTGAACGGCAACCAGACCCTCGTGCTGCTGTTGAGCTACCAGCTGACCCGCTGGGCCGAGCGCGGCGAGCTGGACGGCAACCAGTATGTCGTGAAGACCATCGTCACCTCGCAGATGGCCAACGCCGTGGCCGAGCATTTCAAGGTGAAGTGCTACGACTGCCTCACGGGCTTCAAGTATATCGCCAAGATCATTCGCGAGAACGAGGGCAAAGCCAAGTACATCGGCGGCGGCGAAGAGTCGTTCGGTTACCTGGCGGGCGACTACGTGCGTGACAAGGACGCCGTGTCGGCCTGCTCGCTGGCCGCCGAGGCCGCCGCATGGGCGATGGATACGATGGGCCTGACGCTCTACGAGTGGTTGCAGGAACTCTACGTGAAATACGGTTTCTACCGCGAGGGCCTCGTTTCGGTGGTCCGCAAGGGCAAGGAGGGCGCCGAGCTGATCCAGAAGATGATGGTCGACTTCCGCGCCAATCCGCCCAAGGCGATCCTCGGTTCCGAGGTGGTGAAGATCAACGATTTCCAGACGCTCGAAACGCTCGACGTGAAGACCGGCGCGAAGACCGCCATCGAGCAGGACCGCAGCAACGTGCTGCAATGGTTCACCGCCGACGGCACGGCCGTTTCGGTGCGTCCCTCGGGCACGGAGCCTAAAATCAAGTTCTACTTCGGCGTGAAGGCGCCGCTGGCTTCGGTCGCCGATTTCGACAAGACGCTGGCTGAACTCGACGCCAAGATCGAAGGCATCAAGAAAGACCTCAAGCTGGAGTAGCCCCCTGCTTTCGGGGCGGTTCCGTCCCGCCGATACCTCCGAACGATCCCGTTCGGAGGTATTTTTTTGTTCCGGGGCGTTCCGGGCGTTTGCACGGCCCCGAAAAGGGCTGGCTCCGCGGGCATGAAATCGCCTTTGCTCTATATTCTCGAAGTGCTCTTTTGCAGCGGACTGCTCCTGGCGTTCTACCGCCTGCTGCTGGTCCGCAAGGTTTCATTCAGGGCCTGCCGCCGCTATCTGGTCGCTGCCGTATTTCTCTCGGCGGTCATCCCGGCGCTCGACATTCCGCTCTACCCTGCCCGGACGGTGGTCTATCCGCTGCCGCTGATTGCCGCGCCCCCGGCTGAAAACTTCGTGCAGACGACCGGGGAGCTTCCCGTTGCCGTTCCGGTCGTCCCATCCGGCTGGCGGCGCATATTGCGCCCGATGGCTGTGGGTGGCTATCTGACGGCGGTGTTTCTGTCGCTTGGGTTTCTTGCGGTCCGCATGGTCGGAATTCGCCGTCTGCGGCGACGGTCGCGTCTGACCGATTGCGGGGCGTACACCCTTGCCGAGCATCCGCAGATCGCCACTCCCTTTTCGTTCCTGCGCACGGTTTTTCTGGGCGGAGGATACGAAGGTCGCCGGCGCATGATCGTTCTCTGCCATGAAGCGGGGCATGTCCGTCACCGCCATTCGGCGGAACGCATCGCCGTCGAGCTGGTCCGCAGTCTCTTTTGGTTCAATCCGTTCGTCTGGATTGCCGGGCGGTGGTTGCAGGAGGTGCACGAATGGGAGGCCGACCGCGACGTGCTCGACGCCGGTTACGACCTTACCGAATACAGAACGGTTATTTTTTTCACCAACTCTTCGGCCATAATCCGGATATAGCCTGCGGGTTGAATCATTCACTCACCAAAAAACGATTTGCCATGATGACCCAATTCAGAAAACGCCGTTTCGCCGTGCTGCGGCTCGGTGCCGCCATTCCCGTGGTGGCAGCAATGATGATGCTTTGCAGTTTTACCGTCAAAACTCCTCTTCCGGCAGCCGGGGACCCGGACCGGCCGACCGTTACGGTACATATTTCCTCCGGCGGAAAGATTCTCTTCAACGGCCGTCCTGTGACGGTCGGGGATCTGGAGCGGCTGATCGCCGCCGAACGCGAAAAACTCTCCGAAGCCGACCGTGCGCAGATGGAGGTGGTTCTGCGGGCCGACAAAGATGCTCCTATGGCCGATCTGGCCGACGTGATGGACGCGTCGCGCCGTGCGCATGCCTTTCGTCTCAAACTGACTGCGGAAGCTTCCGATCCCGGCATCGTGCGGATGCTTCCGCCCGATCCCCTGCGCCTGCCTGCCGACAGCGCGGATTATGCTTTGCCCGCGACGAACCGCAACGACAGGTAATTGCCCGCGCCGTGCCGTTGAAACTGACCGAACCGAGACGCTGATCCCTCCCCTGATGCCATAAGCGGGAAATGCCCCATACGACGGCCAAAGCCGCCGCATGGGGCGTTTTTACGGCTTCGGGCCGGGGCTTTGCCGCGGTCGGCGGCGTTTTATAACTTGGGGTTGCCGCGGTGACGCTCCTTGTCGCGGGCGGTCTTTTTGGCGAAATTGGCCTCAACGGCCGCCGTGAGGTCCACGCCCGTCTGGTTGGCCAGGCACACCAGCACCCACAGCACGTCGGCCATTTCGTCGGCGAGGTTCTCCTTTTCGCCCGCCTTGAACGACTGGTCGCCGTATTTGCGGGCCATCACGCGGGCCAACTCCCCCACCTCTTCGGTCAGGCAGGCCATGTTGGTCAGTTCCGAGAAGTAGCGCACGCCGTATTCCCGGATCCAGGCGTCTACGCGCTCCTGCAATTCCTTGATTTCCATCTTATTTTACTCTTATCAGATTCAGCCCGTCGCGCAGCGGGACGATGACGTTCTCCACCCGTGCGTCTTCGACGACCATGCGGTTGAATTCGAGGAGCGCCTGCGTGTGGCGGTCGTTGTGCGCCACGGGCTGCACGACCTTCCCCGACCAGAGGATGTTGTCGGCGATCAGCACCGATCCGCTGTGAACAAGCGCCTTACTGCCGTCGTCGCCCATCAGCATCCGGTAATAGGCCGGATATTCGCGTTTGTCGCCGTCGATGAACACGAGGTCGAATTCGCCGCCCAGTTTCGGGGCGATGTCGAGCGCCGAGCCGATGTGCAGGCGGATTTTGCCGCCGTGGGCCGAGCGGTCGAAATACGATCGGATGAACTCTTCCAGCTCGTCGTCCACCTCGACGGTGTGCAGTTCGGCCTCTTCCTCCAGCCCCGCGGCCATCGAGAGCGCCGAGTAACCCGTGAAGGTCCCGATTTCGAGCGCCCGCCGGGGCCGCAGCATCCGTACGAGCATCTCCAGCAGACGGCCCTGAATGTGCCCCGAGATCATCCGCGGCGCCACGGCCCGCAGATTGGTCTCGCGGTCGAGTTCGTGCAGCAGCTCCTCCTCGGGTTCCGAAAAATCGTGGACGTATTTTTCGAGAGCGTCCATCTATTCCTGATAAAATCCGTGTTTGTTGAAGGCGTACGATGCGGCGATTTGCTCCGGCGTGTCGGCTTCGAGCGCGAGCAGGCATTCGCGCGTGAATTCCAGATACCCCGAGCCGTTGGCCGTCACGACATTGCCGTCGCGCACGGCCTGCCGCTCCTGGTAGAGTTTCTCGCCCGTGTAGTTCGCGCCGCCCCATTCGCGAAGCATTTCGAGGCCGTTTCCGGTGTGCCTTACGCCGTTCAGGAATCCGTGGGCCGCGAGGAACGATGCGGCGTTGCAGATCGCACCGACGAGAATCCCGTGCGACAGGGCCTCCCTTACCAGCGGGACGATCCGTTCGGCTTCGGGCGTCGCCCAGCTCATGCCGCCGACGAGGATCAGCCCGGCGCAGTCGTCCGGCAGCGTCTCCGTATCGCAGTCGGGGGTGAGGGTCATGCCGCCGATCGAGCGCACGGGAACTCCCCCGGGCGTCGCATACCGCACGGCGTGGCTTCCCGGGCGTCCCGGCATAATGCCGCCGCGAAGCGCTGGGGCGAGGAATGCCGACTCCCAGTCGGCGAATTGGTCGAGTAATACGAACAATACGGTTTTCATCTTATTTGTAGATTAATCGTGACATATCCGAAAAAACCTCCTCGGCCACCTCCGTGAGCTGCCGGGCCGTCAGGGCGCGGACCTTGGCGTAGACCTGCTCCATGGTGTCGATGCCGTCGTGGACGAGCAGGCTTTTGCCCGCCCCGAGCATGTAGCTTTCGTTGCTTTCGCTCGATATGGCCAGCTGGGCGATGAACTGTTTCTTGGCCATCGACAGCTGGCGTGCCGTCAGCGGCACGGTGCGCAGTTTGTGCAACTGTCCTTCGATCAGCTCGATGCACTGCTCCGCGTTGCTGTGGTCCGAACTGAAATAGATGGCCACGATGCCCGTGTCGCCGTAGGGCGTGTAGCTGGCTTCGATGTTGTACGAAAGTCCGTTCTTCTCGCGCACCACGATGTTGAGCAGCGAGTTGGCGCACGGACCTCCGAGAATGTTCGTCACGAGGGCCAGCGGCAGCCGCCGATCCTCCGAGATGCCGAATGCCCGGCTGCCGATGATGCAGTGGGTCTGGTGCGTGTGCTTCGAGACCGTCTTTTCGAAGGCCCGGTAAGGCGCGGGCGCCGCGCGCACGAAGCCGCGCTGCGAGGCGGGCTGCGAGGCGAAATAGCGTGCCGCGACGGCTTCGGCGGTCTTGGCCGAGAAGTTGCCGATCGACGAGAATACCATCTGGTCGGTGGTGTGCGTGCGTGCCGTGAAGGCGCGGATCGCCTGGCCGTCGTAGCGCATCAGCGACGCCTTGCGGCCCAGGATGTTGTGGCCCAGTTCCGAACCTTCGAACAGCATGTCCTCGAAGGTGTCGTAGATCAGGTCGGCGGGCGAATCCTTGTAGGTGTTGATCTCGTCGACGATCACCTCCTTTTCGCGCTCCAGCTCCCGGTCGGGGAACGTCGAGCGGAAAGCGATGTCGGCGATCAGCTCCGCGGCCTTCGCGAAGTCGCCCTTCAGCGTCGTGGCGTGAATCGTCGTGTCCTCCTTGGTGGTGAAGGCGTTCAGCTCCCCGCCGAGGTTTTCCAGGCGGCAGTTGACCTGCCATGCCTTGCGTCGCTCGGTCCCCTTGAAAAAGGCGTGCTCCGTCAGGTGCGCCAGTCCGTACTCTGCGGGATGCTCGTCGCGGCTCCCGGCGCCGATCACCAGCGCGCAGTGCGCCACGGTGTTTCGCACCTGACGGTGAATGCCGCGGATGCCGTTGGGGAGTGTATAGGTAGAGAATTCCATTCAATTGAAAATTAAAGATTAAAAATGAAAAATTGGGCTGCGCGGCTATTTTTGCACATGTGTACGACAATTTTTCATTTTTCATTCTTCATTATTTTTGCGCGCATGCGCAAAAATTTGCCCGTATGGCTTTCGGTGCACTTTTCCAGTTCGCGCGGCGTGCCTTCGAACACGACCCGTCCGCCCGCCGTGCCCGCCTCGGGGCCGAGGTCCACGATCCAGTCGGCGCATTTGATGATGTCCATGTTGTGCTCGACGACGACGATCGTGTGTCCGCGCTGGATCAGGGCGTTGAACGCCGCGAGCAGTTTCGAGATGTCGTGGAAGTGCAGCCCCGTCGTCGGCTCGTCGAAGATGAACATGACGCCTCCCTGCGCCGAATCCTTCGTCAGGAACGAAGCCAGCTTCACGCGCTGGCTCTCGCCGCCCGAGAGGGTCGACGACGACTGTCCTAACTTGATGTATCCCAGACCCACGTCCTGCAACGGTTGCAGCCGCTCGACGATGCGCCGGCAGGTGGCGTTCTTCTTGCTTTCCTCGCCGAAGAAGGCGATGGCGTCGTCCACGGTCATTTCCAGTACGTCGTAGATCGACTTGCCGCGGTATTTCACTTCGAGCACCTCGTCGCGGAAACGTCGCCCGCCGCACGCCTCGCAGACCAGTTCCACGTCGGCCATGAACTGCATCGAGACCTTGATCATGCCCTCGCCCTGGCACTCCTCGCAACGGCCTCCGGCGATGTTGAACGAGAAGGCCGAAGCGCCCAGCCCGTTGTGCTGGGCATAGGGCTGGTCCGAAAAGAGTTTCCGGATTTCGTCGTAGGCCTTGATGTAGGTCACGGGATTCGAACGCGACGACTTGCCGATGGGGTTCTGGTCGACCATCTCGACCGATTTGAGCAGCTGCACGTCGCCCGTCAGGCCGTCGAAATCGCCGGGTTTCACGCCCGTGTCGTAGAGCAGGCGCCGCAGCGCCGGGTAGAGGATTCCCTTCGCCAGCGACGATTTTCCCGAGCCGCTGACGCCCGTGATGCAGGTCATCACCCCCAACGGAATCCGCACGTCGACATTGCGCAGGTTGTTCTCCCGCGCGCCTTTGACGGTTATCGAGTTGCTCCATCCGCGGGCGGTTGCCGGAACGGCGATCTCGCGCCGCCCCGTGAGGTAGTCGGCCGTGAGGCTCTTTTTGCTTTTCAGCAGTTGGGGCAGCGTGCCGCTGAAGACCACTTCGCCGCCGTTGTAACCGGCCTTGGGTCCGATGTCGACGATCCAGTCCGCGGCGCGGATCACCTCCTCCTCGTGCTCCACGACGATCACCGTGTTGCCCAGGTCGCGCAGCTGTTTCAATACGCCGATCAGGCGGTTCGTGTCGCGCGGATGAAGCCCGATCGACGGTTCGTCGAGGATGTAGAGCGAACCGGTGAGGTTGCTGCCCAGCGAGGTCGAGAGGTTGATGCGCTGGCTCTCGCCGCCCGAGAGGGTCGACGACAGGCGGTCGAGCGTCAGGTAGCCCAGCCCCACGTCGGCGAGGTATTGCAGGCGGTTGCGGATTTCGACGAGGATGCGCGACGCCGTTTTCGTGTCGTGTTCGTCGAGTTCCAGCCCTGCGAAGAAGGCGATCAGGGAGTCCACGGGCATCGCCACCAGATCGGCGATCGTCTTGCCGCCGACGCGTACGTACAACGCCTCTTTGCGCAGGCGCGAGCCGCCGCATTCGGGACAGGCGGTCTTGCCCGTGTAGCGGGCCTTCATCACGCGGAACTGGATTTTGCGCCGCTCCGAGTCGATGTATTCGAAAAATTCGTCGAGTCCGTGGAAATATTCGTTGCCGCGCCACAGCAGCCGTTTCTGCTCGGACGTCAGTTCGTGGAACGGCGTGTGGATCGGGAATCCGAACTTCGAGGCGTTCTCCACGAGCTGCTGCTTCCATTTGCGCATCGTCTCGCCCCTCCAGCAGGCCACGGCGTCCTCGTAAATGGTCTTGCTCTTGTCGGGGATCACCAGGTCCTCGTCGATGCCGATCACCTTGCCGTAGCCCTCGCACCGGGGGCAGGCCCCCAGCGGGTTGTTGAAGCTGAAGAGGTGTTCCGAGGGGCGTTCGAACTCGATGCCGTCGGCCTCGAAGCGCGACGAGAACTCCCGTACGCCCTCGTCCGTGACGATTTCGCAGATGCCCCCGCCGTAGGAGAAGGCGCGGGCCACCGAGTCGCGGATGCGGGTCTGCGAGTCCTCGTCCGTCGCTACGCGCATGCGGTCGACGACGATCCGGATTTCGTCGGCCCGGGTGTCGGGACCGATTCCGGGCAGCACGTCCTCGATCAGCCGCACCTCGCCGCCCGTGTAGACCCGCATGAGACCCTCCGAGAGCAGCAGCGTCAGTTTTTCGATGATCCCCTGCCCTTCGCCCAATACCAGCGGTGCGCCGATGACCACGCGCTGTCCGTCGCGGGCGAGAATCCGGGCCGCCACGTCATCCACGCTGAAGCAGCGCACCTCCTGCCCCGAGACGGGCGAAAAGGTGTGCCCCGCGCGGGCGAACAGCAGTTTGAGGTAGTCGTAGATCTCGGTCGTCGTGCCCACGGTCGAACGGGGGTTGCGCGTGTTGACCTTCTGTTCGATGGCGATGGCCGGCGCGATGCCCGTGATGATGTCCACGTCGGGTTTGTTGATCTTCCCGAGGAACTGCCGGGCGTAGGCCGAGAGGCTCTCGACGTAGCGGCGCTGCCCCTCGGCGAAAATCGTGTCGAAGGCCAGCGTCGACTTGCCCGAGCCGGAGAGTCCCGTCACGACGACGAGTTTGTTGTGCGGAATTTCGACCTCGATGTTGCGGAGGTTGTGGACCCGCGCTCCTTTGATATATATGGAGTTTTCGTGTTCTTTCATGTTACAAATATTCCAATCCGCTTTTCCGAGTGTTTCACACTCGCCGTTATGTACCTTTTGGTGGTAAAAGGCGCCCAAAACCATCCGCATGCCGTTCTGGCGGGAATGCCCTCGGATTCGCGTTGAGCGGGCGCAGTAAAATCGGGCCTTTACGGCGCAAAAACACGCGCCGTTTAGGCTGTGGCGGCTTGGCAAACAGCACGCTGTCTGCCCTCGCCTGCGGACGCCTTTACAGCCCCCCCCGCTCC
>OGXR01000225.1_pt1 | contig 44246 bp, 35 predicted proteins | sample 1576331 | NCBI WGS metagenome assembly OGXR01 (sample SAMEA3541473, study PRJEB24748) | human gut metagenome | biome: human gut; feature: human-associated habitat; material: faeces | place: China | collected 2012 | reverse complement strand
AGCTCTCTACGCTGACCATGTACTACGGCGAAACGGTTCTGAACAGCATCGGCGAGGATGCGTTCTGGCGCGAAACGGATTCCGGCGACACACTTTATATTGCGTATATCATTGGCTACCCGGAGGCAACGGTGCCGTTCTACACCTATGATTGGGCGGCGTCCAATCGCAGCAGCCGGTATTTTTATGATCTGTACGGCGTGTATCAGAACGCAGACGCCGCTACCACTGCACTCAACGGCATCAAGAAAGCGCCGGGTATCTCTGTTCAGTCCACCGGCTCCATTATTGGCAACTGCCCTTCATGCGGAAAGTATTCGTTCCAGGGCACATACGTTGAAGTTGCACATTCGTCTCGCGGTCATGCAAACTATAATGAGTGTTATCTCTGCCACTACGTCCAGTACCTTGGCACTTACACCTATAAGAGTCACGGCGCTGGTGGTTACGGTTCCGGTACCTGCCCGGACTGCGGCAGCCATACATGGGTGCTTCAAAGCCAGCAGGCGGCTACTTGCACCAGCAACGGATACCGTAATTATAGCTGTGCTTGCGGGCAGACCAAGAGTGAGACGATCTATTCCAGCGGCCATAGTTACAGTTATGGAAGCTGGGAGCAGTATTCGTCCAGTCAGCACCGGCGCACCGGTTCTTGCCGTAACTGTGGTGCAACGGATTATGATTATGCCAGCCACAGCATGAGTTATGGAGCGTGGAGCAATTCTTCCTCCAGTCAGCATAGCCGTACTGCAACCTGCCGCACCTGCGGATACTCCACAACGGAGTATAGCAGTCACAGCTATTCCACTGGTGCATGGAGCAAGTATTCGGATACGCAGCATCGCAGAAGCAAAACCTGCTCCGGCTGCGGTGCGTCTACCTACGATTATGCTGACCATTCGTATAGCTACGGTTCGTGGGTTTCGGACAATGAGGTGCGGCATAAGCGTACCAAGACGTGCTCGGCTTGCGGAGATTCTGGCTATGAGTATGCAGACCACACCGATGCGAACGGCGATGGAAAGTGCGACGATTGCGGCGCAACGGTTTCGTTGACGGTCACATGGGACGCAGGCAGCAACGGCGGCACGATCGACGGCAAGGCCAGCTTTTCCGAAACCATGAAGCCGAACAGCAAGCCGACCGCGCCCAGCGCTTCTCCTGTGAAAACCGGATACACATTCAAGAACTGGTATACCGAAAAAACGGGCGGCAAGCTCTATAACACCGTCACGTCGATTACGACCAGCCAGACGTTCTATGCGCAATTCACTGCAAACACCTATACTGTGACATGGAACCTTGGCGACGGACGTTCGGAAACGACCGAGCAGACTTACGGGGAAAAACTCGTTCTCCCCACCGATCCGGAACGTAAAAACGCCGAATTTTTAGGCTGGTTTACGGAGAAAGACGGCGGCACAGAAGTTACGACAAACACTGTTTTCAAGGAAACCGCCGCGACAATGTACTATGCACACTGGGAAGTTACTGAGCTGTTTTCGGTGACAGTTCCGGCTACCTTGCCGCTTGTCGTCGATGAGGCTGGCAAGGTCTATGTCGCCGCTGCTTCCATCGTCAACAATTCTACCGGTGATGTAATGGTTTCTTCCGTCAGTGTTACCAGCAAAAACGGTTGGGAGTTTGTTCCGTATTCGACCAACATGGCAAAGGCCAAAGTGGATGCCAAGCAGGTCGGCTTCAAGATCAATTCTTCCGAGACCAGCAAAACCGGCGATTCCGAGGTCTTCGCACTGGCTGCGCCGTGGACGGTCAAAGAAGCAGATGCACTCTCCATTAACTATGATGCCGTCGTGTCCGCCGTCTCTCAGCCTGTGACCGGGCAGGAGATCATGTCGGTCGTCTTTGTACTCGAATGGGCGTAAATGAAAACCGGCAGACCGGTTTGGACGAAGCCGTTCAGGTCGGCAGCACCGCCGCAAAGGTCGTGGAAGGCGCCGCAAAAGCAGGCAAGATCACGGCCGCAGCTGCAAATGGGGCCGCCCTCGGCGGTCCCTACGGCGCGGCTGCCAGCGTTGCAATCGCGGCAGCCAAGCATGGGAAGAAGATCCTCCTTGCGCTGCTCGCCATCCTTGCGATCCCGCTGCTGTTCCTCGTGATGCTTCCAACGCTGATCTTCGGCGGCACGGCGCAGACCACCGGCGATACCACCATTCTGAACGATCAGGCAGCGATCACCGAAAACATGAACGAGATCGCATTTGCGGTCAGCGACTTGCTTGGAAGTGGTATTGCCGATGCCGAGCAGCGGATCGCGGACGATTTTGCCGCGTCCAGCGCCGATCAGTATGAGATCGTCAACCCATATGAGGATGAACGCATCAACAACGTCAATCTGTTCATTTCACAATACTGTGCGTACCGTGATACGGACATTGCCGCCATTTCTCTGGAGGATATGAAGCAGCTTCTGCGCTCTGGTATTGGTGAACTGTACGACTATACCTACGAGGATGAAACACGCGAGGTTGAAGAAACCGTTCTCAATGAGGATGGCGAGGAAGTCACAGAGCTTCGTGAGGTGACGGTGCGCGTCTACACGCTTACCTATCGCGGCGAAGCGTATTTTGCCGACTCCATTTTTCATCTGACCGCAGAGCAGAAGACGCTTGCGCAGAACTTTGCCGAGAATCTCAGCCTGTTTCTGGGCGACGGTCTGTTTCAGAATCTTTCCTCATCCGAGAGCAGCTTCACGATTCCTGCACTTGGAGACATCCGCTACACAGATGGCAGCACAGAGGTCGTCTATTACAATCAGCTCGATGAACGCTATGCGAACAAGCCCTATGGCACCGACGATATCGGCGGCTACGGCTGCGGCCCGACCTGCATGGCAATGGTAGTGTCTTCCCTCACGGATGATTTGGTCGATCCCGTGGAGATGGCAAAGTGGTCATATGAGCACGGCTACTGGTGCAGCGGAAGCGGTTCGTATCACGCGCTCATCCCGGCAGCCGCCGAAGCGTGGGGCCTGCCGGTTTCCGGCTGCACCGCATCGGAGCCACAGCGGATCACAGACGCGCTTTCCAGCGGCAAGCTGATCGTCGCCATCATGTCTGCCGGGCATTTTACCTCATCCGGACATTTTATTGTGCTGCGCGGTGTCAAAGATAAAAAGATTCTCGTTGCCGACCCTGCCAGCCGGACACGCAGCGAACAGAGCTGGGAACTGTCCATCATTCTGAACGAAGTCAGCAAAGCCGCCGGTTCCGGCGGACCGTTCTGGATCATTGGCTGAAATTTGCACCCGATCAGCACTGCTGACCGGGTGCTTTTTTCACTGCATTTCATAATTTACAGAAAATTCACAGGTTCAAGTGGTCTTTTTGTCGTTTTGCGGTGCGTATTGTTATAGAAGGATTTGGAGGACAAACCTATGAGGACAACCATCCAGCAGCTTGCAGAATTTCTGACCGCCTGCCGCGGGAACTGGCGAAATGCCTGCTTCATCTCCTGCGGCGTCTGCAAATGTCATTCGCCCTGTTCTGGTTATTTGATGAGCGCAGATGCCGACGGCAAGCCTGTTTTGATTACCGCTGCCGAATATGAACGTCTCACTGCGCAGCGGATCGACCCAAGCGAATGCCGCGGCAACATCTCCCGCAGCGCCTTTGAGGATATTTATGCGTTATATCTCAACTGGTGCTTGTCAGACGATGAAAGCTGCTGTTTACAGATGCTCTCTCTTCTTCCTTCTGAGTAATACATAGGAGGATTTCCATTTGAAAAAAGCCCACATTACCTGTCCATACTGCCACGCGCCGGCACAGCTTCGCCCGGCCAGCAGCATTTATGGCATCCACACGAAAGACCGGACAGCGAAGCTCTACGTCTGCTCCCGGTATCCCGCCTGCGACGCTTATGTACAGGCGCACAAGGCGACCGGTCTGCCGATGGGAACGCTTGCAGACAAATCACTTCGACAAAAACGGATGCAGGCACATCGGACCTTCAATCAGCTTTGGGAAAAAGGCTTCATGCGCAAACAGGATGCTTACGCATGGCTGTGCGTCCGGCTCGGCATCCCGGAAGCAGACGCACATATTGCCAACTTCTCGGAGTATCGCTGTGACCAGGTCATATCGCTCTGCAAAGAATTTCTGAACGCACAAAGGAAGGTGAAATATAATGGATCGAAGCAGCATCATATTGACCGCTGAGCAGCAGTTTCTCGTAGAAAACAGCCTTGAATTTGTCCACTGGACGATTGCAAATCTTATTCCCAAAAGCAACTGCCGTATGGAATATGACGATCTCTTTCAGGAGGGGTGCGTTGCGCTCTGCCATGCAGCGGCAAGCTATCATGGCGGCACATCGTTCAAGACCTATGCCATCACGGTCATCCGCAACCATCTGATCGACTGCTGCCGCAAGCAGGCAAGCTGGCGCAAATACATCTCAGAGCAGTCGCTGGACGACCCGGACGCAAGCCTCCCAACGCCGGTATGCACAGATCATGCGCACTTTTCCAATGTGGACACAAGTGCGGTACTTACCGTCTGCAAGAAACACTATCGCGGTGTCGCAAAACTCGGTATTGACGCGCTTGTTCTGAAAGCGAAGGGCTTTGACTGCAAGGACATTGCGGTTCTCTATCACACCAGTTCCAATAATGTCGGCGCATGGATCTCCCGCGCGGCAAAGAAGCTCCGCAGCGACCCGGATTTTCTGGACGCTTTCGACATCGCCTGTTGAAATTGTAAGCTGGCGCCCGTAAAAGAAAAACAAAAGCACATTGGAGGTACTGTTATGGAATACACGAAATACGCAGCCGTCGGGCATTTCAAATGCCATCGCACACTGGCTGGCAAGAAATATCCCGTTGTCATTGTGGGGCAGAAAGAATATATGCTCGACGTGCAGGAAATGACCGTTTGGAGCAGCCTTGCATGGCGGATTCTCTCCAGAAACCAGATCGCGGAAACATATCTGAAGCTGACGCGCGGACTGACCATCGAATCACGCAGAACACTCGACGGCTGCATCGACCGGCTTGTCACGCGCGGGCTGGTCGCAGAGGGACGCGGCGGCAGCGAGTATGAATCGCTCTATGATCTGCTTTCGTGTCTGTATATCGCGCCGGTATCTGCAAATCCGTTTCTGCGGTTCGGCGCGTTCCTGAAGCTCTGGATTTGGGACGGTGCGCCGTTCTCTAAAGCAATTCGCCTGTTCTCACGCCCAAAACAGGATGCAGCGGAACGGCAGATCGTGCGGCTGGCGAATCAGGCGCTTCTCAGCAGCGCGGAGCTGATCAAATGCGCCGAGCGCGGTGTGCGGACGCTTCGCTCTGATGCGCAACTCATGGATTGCCTGTATGATGACGAACTGACCACCTGCGAGAATCTTCCCATCCTGATGGCAGCGTCCCGGCAGGCGCGCCCTGTCTCGGCGGCAATCGCAAACCTGTATCTGCACAAGCAGATCGTCTTTGAGCGGTGCTGAATATGAAAAAGATCCTTGCGTGGCCCACACCACTGCTGCAGAAGTGGCTGCTGTCGCTGCTGCTCTGCCTGCCGTTCCTGGCCGCAGCCATCGTTTCTGCGTTCTCCGGCGATCGGACGTTTCTGATCCTCAGCGCATTGCTCTTGCTTTTTTGCGGCGTTCGCTGTGCGGAGCTTTATGTAATGCTCGCGAACGAACACTATTGTGCAGAGGAAGGCACCTGCCTCTCAGTTTCCAGCATTCCATTCCAGCGGCAGCGCAGAGTTATTCTGCAAAAATCAGACGGCGCGCAGCTTGTTTTCTGCATGGAAAAGAACAAGCGGCTGTCTGTGGGGCAAGCCTATCAGGTCTATCTGCCAGTCAGTACAGTTGTCCATGAAGTTAAGAACACATATCTGCCGTGCCCTTGCGCGTTGGCCGTGGAGAAAATTGAACCCGCATCTTTCGATTGCGAGGAATCGGCAGACTGAACCTCTTGGTTTCTTGAAATTGTTGTCTACCTGTTTTCGTTGATTATTTTTCCGTAGTTTGCTATACTATAGATAGAAAACAATGAGGAGGTGCGTTCCATGCCCTTTGATGAGATTGAAGTCATAAAGCAAAAGCTTGTCGATCAGATCAAGCCGATTGGCGTTTATCTGTTTGGCTCTTTTGCCAACGGTACCGCGCACGCCGACAGCGATTTTGACTTCTACATTATTGTAGATGACAACGAGAAAGATCTTCACGCCGTAGCCACTTCTGCATATAAAGCGATTCGCGGCGTGAAGCAGCGCCCCGTGGATATTTTGGTTGGCACAAAAAGCCGCTTTGACGAACGTAAGAATCAGTTCACCGTAGAAAACGAGGTATTCCACAAAGGAGTTCTGCTCTATGGATCAGCAAGTTAAACAGTGGATTGACTATGCCGCGCAGGATTTAGGCGTTGCCCGGCATCTTTTTGAAAACTATCATCCCAAGCCGCTCGAAATCATCTGCTACCACTGCCAACAGTCTGCGGAAAAAGCGATCAAGGCTGTGATTGTTTCTCTGCACTGGCCCACCGGGATTCCCAAAAGCCATGATCTTTCGTTCCTGCTGAATCAGATCCACAACTATATCTCCATCCCGGATGCAATCGGCGATGCTGCAGATGCCCTAACGCCATTTGGTACCATGACACGATATCCGAACGAACTGACTGTCGAGGAGCATCATGCAAAACAGGCAATCGCATTTGCAGAGCAGATTCTAAATTGGGCAGCATCTGCTTTGCGATAAAGCAAAAAACACAGTTGCATAACCGAAGCGGTCGCAGATCTGCGACCGCTTTTTTCTGCATTTTGCAGAAAAATTGTATTGCCGCCCTATTTTATAAGTAGAGAGTGTTCTTCGTCCATCGCGAAATCTATATATAGTTTTAACATAATTGACAATCCCAATATATTGTGCTACTATATTCATGTAATTGATATTTGTGCAGTTCATCGGAACGCAGACCGTATGGTCTGTGCGTGGGGCTTCTCACATTGCACACGTTGGTCAGGTTTGTATTTGAGTGCTGGTAGCATGGTATTTGCCCGCAAGGGGTAGATGTCGCTGCCGGCATTTTTTATATAGATATTCATGCCGGTGGCAGAAAGGAGTGTTATGGCAAAAGCGAGTCTCATCGGGCTGATCACGCAAGGCCCGGAATTGCAGCACAGCGCCAAGGGTGAACCCTATGTCCGCTTTTCCGTAGCCGAGTACGTCGGCTTCGGATTGCAGCGGCACACACAGTTTGTTGACGTGTGGGCATGGGGCTACATGGCGCAGCGGCTTGCAAAGTGCAATCTGAGTAACGGCGATTATATCTTTTTGAGCGGCACGTTGGAGCTGGAAGAGTTCACAAAAAAAGACGGCATCACAAAGGATAAACGCTTGAAGCTCAGATTGGACGATTGGGCGCCTGTTCCGCAAAAACGGGAAACAGGCTGTCCAGCGCAGAATGAAACAGAGGTTTTTTCAGTCCCCGCCGAACAGATCGACGGTGACCGGGAAGAACTGCCGGAATAATACCGGCGCAGCGGAAGAGGAACCGCACCAGATGATTCAGAAATGATTCGTCGGTGCGGTTCCTCTTTTTTGTTTTTCTAAAGAAAATGTATTTGAAAGGTGGCAATTTTTTATGAAACGATCCAGTCCCCTCTGGGGAAGTGTCTCCGTCCTGATCGGTGTGGTCATTGCGATCCTGGCGCTGGTGCGCGGCGCATGGCTCGTCCCGCTTTTGCTCCTGACCTTTACGGCGTGGGGTCTGTGGGTGGTCATGTTCCAGCTTCAGCCCGCGTGGGATTCTATCCGCGGGTACCGGAAGAAGGAGCACGACGCCAGACGGCAGCGGGAAGCATCGCTCTACAGCACAGCACAGGCCAATGCCGACGCCATGCAGCTTTTGCTGCGGCACGTTAACCATCGGATCTCTGCGTATCTCAAATCGGTCTATCCGAGCGCCCGCTGGGAGTGGACAACCGGGAACCCAACTGCGCTCGTTATGCAGGGCGGCACCGGGCGTATCCGCGTGTATGGCATTGAAGAATATGACTATGCGGACGTTCAGATCGACCGCAACGGGAATCTCTCTTGTAATCTCCTGAAAGTCGTGCCGGTGCAGCCGCGTATGGATGCGCCGACGCCGCCGAACCAGCAGCCGGTCGATCCGCAGGTCTGGTATGACGTGGAGGGACGTGAAGTATTGGAGCGTGTGATCGCCGATCTGGATTCCCGCGGTCACAGCAGCCTGACACTGAAAGAGGACGGCAGCGTGTGCGTTCATGAGGACGACGACACAAAGGATATTCCGCAGGAACACCTCACCGCCTTCCCGCCGAAAGTCTATTGGCCGCGTCTGGGGCAGGTGCTGGAAAGTGAGGGCCTGACCGCAAACGTTCAGGATCACGAGATCGCCGTATCATGGTAATTTTTTGAGAAAGGAGCGAAAATTCGAATGAAAAGCGGACGCAGTATTCAGGATGTGAGCCGCGAGATCCTGCGCCAGCAGGAGGCAAAGGCAGACTATCTGGTCGCAACCGACCGCCTGCACATGGATACCTGGGGCGACAGCCCTGTGATCCGTGTGCTCGACCGTGAGGGCATCGACCAGATCGAGCCGCTGGAGATTCAGCAGACCGCGCATCAGCAGATCGGCACCTATCTGGACATTCCCAGCAAGTATTATGACCGGATGCTTCAACGCGATCCCGCGCTTCTAAGCTACAACGTCAACCGCTGGTTCCAAAAAGAGCCGGAACAGAAGCTGCTGCGCACGATGGACGGCAAGGCCAGAGCGTTTCTCAGCAACCGCTATCGCCGCATCGACAATCTGGACATCGCCCGCGTTGTTCTTCCCATCATTGGCGAAATGGAGGGCGCGCGCTTTGAAAGCTGCGAGATCACTGACGACCGGATGTATCTAAAAGTTGTCAATCCGCGCTTGCAGGCAGAGGTAGTTCCCGGTGATATTGTGCAGGCCGGCATTATGATCTCCAACAGCGAGACAGGACTTGGTGCCGTCAACATTCAGCCACTTATTTACCGGCTGGTATGCTCCAACGGCATGGTCGTAAATGAAGCCGGCACCCGCCGGGCGCACATCGGCCGCGTGAACACCACGGATGTAAACTTTGCCCTCTATTCCCAGCAGACGTTGGATGCAGAAGATCGCGCGTTTGTCCTGAAGATTCAGGACACTGTGCGCGCTGCCGTTGACGAAGCCAGATTCTCGACGGTTCTGGAGCGGATGCGGGAAAGCAAGCAGGCGCAGCTCAATACACAGGACCTGCCCGGTCTTGTCAAGCTCGCCGGTTCCAGCTTCGGTATCTTAGAGGAAGAAGGCAAGGGCGTTTTGCAGCATCTGATTGAAGACGGAGACTTTACGCTCTATGGCCTCGCAAACGCTGTCACGCGGTTCAGTCAGGATGTTGAAAGCTATGACCGTGCAACGAAGCTGGAGGAGATCGGCTACAGCGTGATGACGATGTCGCCGATGCTGCTGCAAAAGATCAATCAGACACAGGTCACAAAACTTGCCGCATAACGGCAGACAGTTAAATTTGAAAAGGAGAATTTTTATGAGTTTTCAGAACAACAACGCAGCTGATGCATATCAGGATTTTATGCTTCCCACGGCGCTGGACAGCGATTTTTCGAGCGAGGATCTTGCCGACGATATGGACGGCCTGCAGCTGACCATGCAGCGGGTCAAGATCCCGGGCGGTGGAAACTTGCAGTTTGAGATCCGCAGCGACGACCCGGACAACCCCGACTATGAGCGCAAGCTCGTCGGCGTGCTTCTCTATCACCATCTCGCCAACGCCTACTGGCCAGAGGGCAGCGAGTACGACGACAACGTGCCGCCATTCTGCCAGTCCTTCGACGGCAAGCAGGGCTACGGTGAACCGGGCGGCGTCTGCGCAGCCTGTGCATTCAACCAATTCGGCAGTACGGCAAACGGCAGCGGAAAAGCCTGCAAAAATATGCGGCAGATCTATCTGCTGCGCAGCGGCGAGTATCTTCCGCTGCAGCTCTCCCTGCCGCCCACAAGCCTGCGCCCGTTCAATGATTTCATGAACCTCGCCTTTGTCGCCCGCCGGCGTCCCAGCTATTCCGCCATCGTGGAGATCGGTCTGAAGCGCGCGGAAAGTGGTGGCTATACCTACAGTGTCGCCACGTTCCGAAAGGTACGGGATCTTGAGGGGGAAGGTCTTGCGGCTGTTAAAAGCTACGCAGCAAATTTCAAAGAGCAGGTCAAATCGCTTCTGGTACAGCGTGTGGAGAATTACAAGTCCGATGTGGAATCACTCACCGGCACGGCTCCCTTGGAGCTCGCCGACAACGGCGACCACTTTTCCTATCCGGGCGTCATTGACGGCGAACGCGACGAGCTGCCACTCTAAACAAAAGCAGTCAACAAAGCTTGCTCCGCTAAGCAAACGGCAGATGCGATTTGCCGAAAAGAATCACAAGCTGGTCTATGCGTTTTTGCAGGAGCAGCGGTATGATCCTGGCGAATATTACGATCTTGCCGTCATGGGCTACCTGCGCGCCGTGGAACGCTATTGTTCCCATGCCTATCTGCGCCGCTTTTCGTTCTCTACCGTTGCCTACCGCGCGATGCAGCAGAGCATCGTGTCATGGAAGCGCGGAGAGAGCCGGCGCAGGCAGGCGGAAGAAGCCTACTGTGCGCTTTGCGGCCGCAGAGAGACCGTCTGTGACACGGAGCTTTCGGAAGCATTTTTCTTTTCGGAGCTGCAAAAATGCGGAACACCGCAGCAGGCTGCGTTTGCGCTGCTGCGCCTGCACGGGTACAGCATTGCGGAGATCGCCGCGCGGTACAAGCTCGACCCGCGGCGTGTACGCCGGATGCTCAAAAGTCTGTATTCCGCCTATCTGCGGTTCCGCGGAGATGGGAAGGAGGCGACAAAATGAAGGATCAGCACACAAGGATGCTCCACGGGCGTCTGCTCCGACCATTAAAGATCGGCAGCAGCGCGCTCATCGACCACGAAGGGCAGTTTATTCTGACCTCGCTGGTCACATCCATTCAGGTGCAAAATGACCAGGAAGCAAAGTTTGAAACGCTGAATACGCACTATCATGTGAAGTTTTCTCCGCTTCAAGCGGCAGTTGCGGCGTCAATTCTGATGGCCGTCGCTGCATGAATGAACCCCCGGCGGCGATCTCCCGTCTGATTGCCGCCGGACCCGCCGACCGCGGCCACAATTTTTGTGGCTGCGGTTTTTCCATCAGGAGGTTTTATGAATAAACAGCTTATCCCGGTTTCCGGGAATCAAAAAATCGCGTTCCAGTGCCAGCAATGCAGCGCCTGCTGCCGCCATGTAGAAAACAAGGTCATGCTGGAGCCATACGATGTTTATCAGCTTGCGCTTCATTTTCAAAGCGAAGGACAAAGTCTCAAGCCGGAGGATATCTGTGCGCAGTACGCACACCCCATGCCGCTGGAACCGTATTTCCCGATTTTCCTGCTGAACACCGCAGGTGAAGATCAGCACTGCATTTTCCTGAACGGAAACCATTGCAGCATCTATGCGCACCGTCCGCGCGCCTGCCGACTGTATCCATTCACTGTGGATACAGGGCAGCGAGGCAAGGACTTTGAGTATTTTCTCTGCACGGATTATCCCGATCACTTTGGAAAAGGCCGTGTCCGGGTCAGCGACTGGTTCTATGAGAATTTCCCCAAGGACGCTCGACGCTTTGTAAAAGCCGATTACGCGGCGATCCGGCAGTATGGCAAGCTACTCCGGCAAATGACGCCTGCGCAGGTCGAGCATTCGCTGTTTCAGATCCTGTTTTGCCGCTACTGGAATTATGACCTGAGCAAGCCCTTTCAGGAGCAGTTTGAACACAATCAATGCCAGCTGCTTGCATTTCTGCAAGAGCAGTTGGCCCAAAATGGAGGTTATACATGAATCGATCCAGAATCACCGGTGCAATTCTCCTGCGCTGGGACGATTGCACATCCATTCTTTCGAAGCACCTGACAACGCTGCTGCAGCGTCCGATTCAGCTGTGCAGGATGGTAGAAGACTATGACTACTGGTGCGTTGCGTCGATAAACGGAAGGTTCTCCATCCCGGAGCTTCACAGTCTGCTGGATGCGCTTTCCGCAACCACGGTAGACTTTCCTGATCTGATCCCAGAAGAATCTAACCAGACGCGCTCTTTCAGCATGGAGTTCTCCCGGGCGCTTTTGCAGCATTACTTACACGCAAGCTGGCGCTACGAACATCTCACCGAGGAGTATCTGATGGTAATTGACGTGGACATCGCTGTCCCCGCATGCTGCATTATGAATGGAGGGGTGCCGGATGTCTGATGCAAAGCTGATGATGCCGCTGTTTTGTAACGGCATGTTTAACTGTGGCGGCCGCAGAATCCGCGCGGTCCACCTCTATGATGTTTCCGATGGGGAGCACCGCTATCGTCTTTGGACAAAAGCAGGAACGCCAGATATAGACTATCCCCGCGTAGAATCTGACCGCTACCTGCTATACGTTGAGATCCACGGATACCTCGCACCGCTTGGCATGACAGAATATTTTCTGACCGAACATTGTGGGTATTTGCCGGCTATGCGGGAACTGTATGGCGGTGCAGAACATCGGAGAACGTATTTTGACAGTCTGCAAAAGAGCGCTATTGAGGAAGCTGTCGCAATCGAGAGAACTGTGATCTACCATCTGGGCAAAGAATCGCCCCGGCAGGCAGACTATATCCACGGTATCCTCAATGAGCATCTTATGCGGTATACCGCCAGCAAGGAAAGCGAAGGCAAAACCTTCCCGGATTATATCGGCGCATTGATGGCGGATGAGCTTGACCACTGCATACAGCTTTCCAAAATCTATCGGTCGCTTAAGCAGCAGGAGGATGAAATGCGGCAGGCACAGATTGCCGAGCAGGATCGTATGTACCAGCAGTCTGTCAATACAGAAAAAGAAAAAGCTGTCTGCGCCGCGCTGCAAATCATCCGCAGCGGCGGCACATTGAAAAACGATACGCTTTGCTATTACAAAGACGATGGCTCATTTATAGAAACCTCGTTGATTCTGTATTTGATGCGCAAATATCACATCGACGTGCCGCTCCGCACACAGGGATGGATCAAAGAACGGTTGACAAGTGCAACCGTTCAAGAGGATTTCTGCGGCTCTGTTACCTACTACCGCGCAAAAAAGAGTCCATGCTCACAGAAATTCTTTGACTGTATGCGGGATCTGATTTTGGCAGTCCACAACGCAAAAAAGGAAGCGGCATGAGAAAGAAACAATATACGATACAAGGAGTGAACCATAACGAATGAACGAACCGATCTATGAACGAATGCAGCAGCTGATCCGGCAGATCCGGCAAGCGGATACCGCCTACTATAAGCATGACGCGCCAATCATGAGCGATCTGGAATATGACCGTCTGATGGACGATCTGGTCGCGCTGGAGGAGGATAGCGGTGTGATCCTGTCCAATTCGCCCACACAGCATGTTGCCGGCGAAACACTTGAAACATTGGCAGAGGTTCGGCACACAAAGCCCATGCTTTCTGCTGCGAAAACAAAATCTGTCGATGATCTGATCCGGTTCGCTGCTGACCGGGATGTGCTGCTTTCATGGAAGATGGATGGCCTTACGCTTGTCCTTCGATATGAAAACGGACATCTCAAGCAGGCCATTACACGCGGCCGCGACGGTATCATCGGGGAGGACGTCACCCACACCGTAAAGACCTTTCTCAATGTACCGCTGACCATTCCAATTTCAGAGGCATTTGAGGTTCGCGGAGAGGGCGTTATTTCCTGGAAAAACTTTGACATCGTCAATGCAGAGCTGGACAATGCCTACAGCCATCCGCGAAACCTGGCTGCCGGGAGCGTGCGAAAGCTGGATGCTTCGGAAGCACAGAAACGGATGCTGGAATTCTGGGCGTTTGATCTGCTCAGCGACAGCTTGGGATCCGGCAGTAAGCACGCGCAGCAGCAGCTTTTGGCGAGCTGCGGCTTCAGCGTGGTTCCATATCTGTATCTGCCTTTTTCAAGCAGTGCCCGTGATATTGAACGCGCGATTCTCAGTATGCAGCCGGTCAGATTTGATTATCCTGTTGACGGTCTTATCATGGAATATGACGATGCTGCGTATGGCAGAAGTCTTGGCGCTACCGGGCACCATGAAAACCGCCTGATTGCGCTCAAATGGGCTGATGAGCTATATGAAACCACATTTGGAAGCGTGGAGCTTGCAACGACGCGCACCGGAATGGTCAGTCTGACTGCACGGTTCGATCCTGTCAATATGGACGGCGCGACAGTTGGCCGCGCCTATCTGCACAACTTGGATAATTTCCATGCACTTCAGCTTGGTTCCGGTGATGCGATCCGAGTGTACCGTGCAAATATGATCATTCCGCAAATCGCGGACAATTTGACAAAGAGCGGTACATACCGGCTTCCCACGTCCTGCCCGTGCTGCGGCGCAGCGCTGGAGGTTGGCGAAACGACTGGCGGAACACATCAGCTTTTTTGTAGAAATCGAAGCTGCGCCGCAAGGCTGGTACAGAAGTTTGTTCACTTCTGTGATAAAAGCCGAATGAACATAGAGGGTCTGTCAGAGACGACGCTGGAAAAGCTGATCGGGCATGGCTGGATCCATACGTTTGCGGATTTGTACGATTTGGAGTAGCACCGTGACGCGATCATTCAGACCGACGGCTTCGGTGAAAAGTCCTTTGAGCGGCTACAGGCGGCCATTGAGAAAAGCCGCAGCTGCACACTGGCAAAATTCATCGCCGGACTTGGTATCCCGACCGTTGGCCGTCATGCCGGGCGAGAACTTGACCGCTGCTTTGGCGGCTCTTGGGAGGCATTTGAAGCTGCGATTCAGAAAGGGTTCGACTTCACGCAGCTGCCGGACTTCGGCGCTGTGATGCAGGAGAACCTTTACACATGGTACGCGGACGCGGAAGAAGCAAAGCTCTGGCGTCCGCTGTTGAAGAAAATTCATTTCACAAAGGAGACAACACCTATGAGTATTACGAAGGAATCCCCGTTATATGGCAAGACCGTTGTGGCAACCGGAAAGTTGGAGCATTATACGCGCGACGGCATCCAGAACAAGCTCTTACAGATCGGCGCAATTCCGGCGTCCTCTGTGACGAAAAAGACGAATTACCTGATCGTCGGTGAAAAGGCCGGGAGCAAGCTGACAAAAGCGCAGCAGCTCGGCGTTCCAACCTTGACAGAGGAAGAATTTGAAGCACTGCTCGCAGGCTGAGCACACATAAACCGGGCGGCACAGAATGATTCTGTGCCGCCTACAATTATAAAAGAAAAGAGGTTTTTACGAATATGAGCAGTGAAATTTATTACGACAAGGCATTTGTTTCTGTTGGTGAGCGATTTATCCCACTCGTCTGCCGCGGATCGACCAACACCTATGAATTTAATGCGCATGGGCGCGAGGTCGCAGAACGGTACTGGTCTGTTCTGGATCTCCCATATCGGGGCAGGCTGTTGTTTACAAGCGATGAGATCCAGAAGATCGCGGAAACCTATGAAGGCTTCAGCAGCGGCAACCGCGGCGGGATGCGTAAGAGCCGGAACAGCGCTTTTGAAGTCGGTGAGTTTCAGCGCTGGTTCCTTGCGGGTCTGAAGAACGCGCATACGATTGAGGAATATCGTCAATACGGGAATTCCATCATCCTCACAGACCGGCACACGCAGAAAACGACGTATACTGCCACAACAGACGCATTTCTGGCTGCGCTTTCCCGCATGGGTGAGCAGAACGTTGACATCCGTTTTGATTCCTGCCGCAGCTTTTACCATCCGCCGCGTGTCAGCAAGCAGTCAAAATTTGATAAGTTGAAGCAATTCTATGTTCTGAAAGCGTGGAGCAGATATTTTGTAAAGCGAACGCGGCACGGCGTCATGACCATTCGCACCGACGATCCAACTGTCCGTAGGCATGCGCTCTGCGGTTCAGCCCATATAGGACGTAATTACTTTTCCGATTTCCTCTAACATCTTACGGCTGCAGAGCCGTTCTCGGTCCTTTGGCGAGCATTGCACTTCGCACGCACCCTCCAGCAAAAAATCCAGAGTCACATGAAAGAAGTTGGCAAGGCGCAGACAGATTGCGAGGTTCGGTTTCGCCTGCCCGTTTTCGATCCGGGAAATGTATTTCTGGTCGCATTCCAAGGCCGCAGCAAGCGCTTCCTGTGTCTTATTCTGCGCCTTGCGGTACGCCTTGACGTTGTTTCCGAATATCTGGTAAACCTATTTGGAAGAGATAATCTGCTCAGAATATTCCATCGTCATTTTTTAATGTATTTCCTACAAAAACGCAATTCCCCTATTGAGATAATTATGGTCTTTTTGGCATATCGCTTAGACTAATACTATAAATTCTTAAATTTATCAGCACGCCAATCCGTATTTAACTTTGATACGGTCAAGCTTCTCCAGCATCGGCTCCGCGCCAAGCCACAGGAAGATGAATGTGGCAACAGCTCGCACCAGATCGACCGGAAGGCCGGTAATGTAATAGCTAAGAATAATTTTCCAGTTGATCGTGTGCGACCACATGAGGGCAGACGCGGGATTCATAATGCCGCCGTAGATGATCGTGGGCGCGATCACGCCGAAGATACAAAGGCTCAGCCGCCCGCGCCGCAGAACACCTTTGCGGTACAAGACACCTGCCAGCCAGCCGATGATGCCCATGGCAAACATCTGCCACGGCGTCCACGGCCCTTGCGAGAACAGCATATTGGACACCAGCATGGTCATGGCTCCGACGAGGAAGCCCGTCTCGCCGCCAAAGGCCACGCCCGCGAGAATCGTCATCGCAACGACCGGCTTAAATTCCGGCAGCATGAAGAACGCGGCACGGCCTGCAACATTCAAAGCTACCAGAACGGCTATCAGCACCAGCTCGCGCGCCTGCGGCTTTCTGCCCTCGAAGATGAGGAAGAACGGGAGCATGCATTCGAGCAGAATGAAGAGAGAAATGAGGTAGTATTTGCGGCCTGCGAAGTAGTACACGCCGATAAACAGCGTCAGAGGAATCAAAAGCAGGATGAGCAGCGTGGCAGTCACGGTGCGCTTTTGGAGCTTGCGTTTTTCCACGGGCGTTTGAATCAGGTAATCCGGACGTTCGGCCTTCCGGCCAATGGACAGTGCAAACACAAGAAGTGCAGCAAGCAAAATGCCGTAGAGCTTGAGCTGCCCGCCTGCCAGCGCGGTCATGCCGTTTGCGTCAATGAGCTTTGTGAGGTCTGTCACGCCAATGGCTTGGATAATCAGCACCAGCGATAGGATTCCTGACATGGCGGCAAGGATTTTGCGCCAAACCGGGAGCTTTTTCATCATCTGCGCTTCCTTTTCTGGCGCGGGCGGGATGCGCTGGTATTCCGGCAGCGCCGGTTCCGGCTCAAGCACGCCGCCGCAGGCCATAATCACATCTTCCGGCGTGACCGCTTCGGGCAGGATGTCGCGGGCAATGCGATTTGCCGCCGTCGTGTAGAAGCTATTGCCGGAGAAGAACGTTCTCGGTTCGGCTTCGGTGACGATGCTGCCGTCAAAAACCAGGGCGCAGCGATCGGCGTATTTCGCGCAGAACTCAATGTCGTGGCTGACCATCAGAATCGCCACACCGGATGCTTGCAGCGTCCGTAAAATCTGCCCGAAAACCTGCTTGAACTCCGCATCCAGTCCCTTTGTCGGTTCGTCAAAGAGCAGAACGTCCGGGTTCAGAAGCAGGATTTTTGCCAGCGCTGCGCGCTGCTGTTCACCGCCGGAAAGGTCATACGGATGGCGGTCGAGCAGCTCGGTCAATTTGCAGAGGGAAACGACTTGTGCAAGCCGCTCGGTTTTGCGTTCGGATTTTGGTAAAATCTCCAACAAATCCGCGCGCACCGTGGATTTCACAAAAAGCGCCTGCGGGTTCTGTGGCAGCATTCCGACGCTGCCGCTGATAGTCAATTCCCCTCGATACGGCTTTTGCAGGCTTGCCAGCAGCTTGAGCGTGGTGGTCTTGCCCGTGCCGTTGCCGCCGAGCAGCGCAAGAAATTCGCCCTTGTGCAGCTCCAGCGACAAGCCTTTGACCACATCGGGCAAGTCTTTGTCATATTTGAACCAGAGTTCCCGCGCCGAGACGACGGTTTCGCCGTTCGGCGTGTTTTTCTTTTCTTCCGGAACAGGTCGCAACTCATGCGTTTTCGCATAGTCGAGCAGCCAGTTCCGGCCGTCGCAGACGGAGATCGGGCAGGCCGCCTTGGAAGCCGTCGCCGCCCAAATGCGCATGGCGGCGGGCATGGCGAGGAACATTGCGTTCCCACTGCTTTTCAGCTCCGCGCCCATTTCGGCGGGCGTTCCGGTGCAAAGGAGCTTGCCGCCGTCCATGACCGCGACACGCGACGCAAAGGAGAACGCTTCTTCCAGACGATGTTCGGTCAGGAGGATGGTCGTTCCCAATTCGCGGTTGATCTTGCCGAGGGTGGCTAAAAAATCAGACGCGGCGATTGGGTCGAGCTGGCTCGTCGGCTCGTCCAGAATTAAAACTTTCGGTTGAAGCACCATCACGGATGCGAGGTTCAAGAGCTGTTTCTGCCCGCCGGACAGCTCTGTGACCGGCTTATAAAACCATGTCTGAATCCCGAAAAACGATGCCATTTCCGCAACGCGGCGGCGGATGGTCGGGGTATCATAGCCGAGGGATTCCAAACCGAACGCCAGCTCGTGCCAGACCTTGTCGGTCGCGATCTGATTCTCCGGACTTTGCTGCACAAAGCCTATTTTTTCTGCCTGTTCGCGCTGGTCAAGGGAATCAAGATTTCTGCCCTCAAACAGAATTTCTCCCGAACGTCTGCCGTGCGGCGCGAGAACGGTTTTGAGCTGCCGCAGCAGCGTACTTTTGCCGCACCCGGAGGGGCCGCAGAGCACCAGAAACTCCCCCGGTCGGACAGACAGTGTGAGGTCAGAGATTGCCTGTTTTTCCTGCTCCGGGTATGCAAAACTCAGATGGTTGATTGTAAAGAGTTCCACTGCCTGTCCTCCTTTCGGTCGAGAATCACCGGTGTCAGCACCAGTGCGAGATAAACACACATGAAGCTCACGGTCATGGGCGTCCATGCGGCGGTTTTCACGGTCGGATAGTAGCGGAAATACGTACCGCCTGCCATCCAGCCGGAAAGGAGATACGCGCCGCAGAAGATCAGCCACGCAAGCGCGGCCTTGTCGCGATCGTCGAAACGATAAATCGAGAACGCCGTGCGTCCCGGCAGACCGTAGCCGCGGGCGCGCATGGAATCCGCTGTTTCAATCGCGTTCTCAAGTGACCACGTTACCATGATGGAGAAGATCTTGACGGCGTTCCCGACTCTTTGGAACACGCTGCCGTTCTTCGTGTCACGCCCGATGCACGCCTGCGCCTCGGAGACGACCTGCATCTGCGCCTTGAACTTCGGGATAAAACGCAGCGCCATGGAGAGAACGAGCGACAGCGCCGGGATGATGCGTCCAAAGAGATACACAAACTTGTCCGAGGTCATGACCTCGTTGTAGCTCGAAAACCACAATACGACGCTTGCCAGCATGACGGCCGCAGCCACGCCGTAAAACATGGATTCCATTGTCAGCGGGTTACCGGAGGGCAGATAGGTCAAAATCGTCGCGCCCTCATGGTTAAAGGCCGGATTGACCAGCGCGGCAAGCGCCGCCATGGGCAGAAGTCCCATGACGGCAAACCGCACCGCTTTCCGGCCTTTCAGGTAAATATCGTAGGTCAGCGCGCCGGTCAGGGAAATTGCCAGATAGACCGGGTGCATCAGGCACATGGAGAACAGGAGAACGAGCACGAAATATAGAAAATTGATCGTCGGATGGTAGCCGGAAAAGGCGTCTTTGTTTCTCATTCGCTTCCAGTCGCGTAGCCGCCGCCCACATCATCTCCGAGGTCACAGGTATAGACCCACTCAATCACGTCGCCGTTTTGCAACTGATACCGGCTGCATCCATAGTTGGGGAACCAGTCGTTGACCTTGTACATCCAGCCGGACACCTCGCCGCAGTCAAATTCGTAGAGGTTGCCAATGCCCTCAATGTAGGCGGAATTGTAGATCGGCGTCATGGAAAATTCCATATGGATTTTGTTATCCCGGCAGACCTGCTGGAGTACGTCAAAAACACTCTGCCCCTGCTTGAAGGTGACCTCCACGGGCTTTAGCAGCCATCCGTTCTCCGGTACCAACTCCACTTTTTCCTTGTCGCACAGGTCCATGTGTTCTAGGATCGACGCGCAGGAAATGGAGATCGTACAGGTGTATTCCGTATCGCTGACCGTCACGTCCTGCGGCTCGACCGGCTGCGGCTTGCCCTCCGGGACGGGGTCGGTCAGGTACTGATCCTGACCCTCTTTCCGTTCGGGCTTGCCGTAGCCGTTTCCCGCGGCGCATCCGCAAAGGAGCAGGAGCGCCAGAAAAAGCGCGGCCAGTCTGTAAAACTGCTTCATTGCATCACATCCGTCATGTCATAGAGTGTGGTTTTGCCTGTTTCGGCCCGATGGATCGAGGCCAGTGCATAGAATGCCTGTTCCGTCGCCATGCCGTCATCGCCGCCGCTGTCCAGAACATGTACAAACGCACCGCTTTCCTGCGCGAAGCGCAGAAGCGCGTCTTCGACGGTAACGCCATTCTTCACGAAGCGCGCATCATCCAGCGGCACACCAAGCTCTGTCAGCGCCACGATCACCTGTGCGACCGATTCACTGTTACTGGAGCCCCATGAAGCATAGCCGCCGTCCGGCTCCTGCAAGGAGGAAAGGACGGCAAGGCCGCGTTCCACGGCTGCTTCAACCTCCGGCTGTTCGCGGTATTTGGCAAGCGCCTGCAGCGTCATTGCCGTAATGTCCACGTCCGCCTCGCCGCCCGTCAGCGTCCAGCCGCCGTCCGGCAGTTCCCGCGCAAGCAGCTCGTCCACATACATCTGCCGTGTCGCCTGCACGGCGGCATCCGGGTTTTCAGGAATTTCGTAGTTCCCGCTGTCCAGCGCCAGCAGCGCGAAGATCGTGCCGTTGATGCCCTGCTTGGTGACCTGTTCAAAGTCTGCCAGCGGTTTCAGCAGGTCGAAACCAGCTACACTGGCCGGGTCTTTTCCAATGGCGGTCAGCGCCAGCACGGTGCGGGAATACTCGGTGTACTTCCGCTCACTGAGTATTCCGTTTTTCTCGCGGACTGCTGCTTCTACATTTTTGTAATAAGTATCAAAGTATTTCTGCGAAACCTTTATGTCGGAGCGTGCCAACCCAAAAATCAGCCAGTCTCCGCCGATGGAGGCCGCTCCCGGCTCGGCTACCTGCGCTTGCAGATAGCCGGCCGTTTTTTCAAGCTGCGTTTCCGGTTTGCCGCAGGCGGTCAGGGAGAGCAGCAGGGAAAGCAGGAGCAGGATACAGAGCATTCTGGAAGCGATTCGTTTCATACGCTGCATCTCCTTATCATCCAAGAACCGTGGCGGCCGCGCAGAGCGGTTTGCTGTTGCCGTCAATATAGAACACGCGGATCTTTGCGCTGCCCGGCAGCGTCACACTGCCCTTGATAGTCAGCACCTCCAGCTTTGTCAGCTTGCCGCTGTCGTCGTAGCATGCAATCAGAACCTTATGTCCTTCAGGTATCTCTCCGTCGATGGAGAGCGTATTTGCAGCCGTTCGGAAACTCCATGTAATATCGTCCGCAAGCGTGCCACTGTCGGCTGTATCGCCCACGCGGATCTGTATGGTTGTCGTGATTGCTGCAATTTTATTGCCGGCAGTCATCTTATTGCCGTTCGGCAAATTACGATACATGGTCTGGCCGCGGCCAAACTCCAGCGTGAGTTCCGTCGTGCCGTCCGCAAGCGTGCCCGTTGGTGCGGACACCATGTCAGTAACGTCGCGCGTCGAACCGTCCGAAAGCGTCGCTGTCACAACCATCCCGGTTTTGTCAAAGGTTTCACCGGCGCTATACTGTGTCTTATCCGGTTGCTTTGTGACCTTAATCGTTTCAACGCTTCTGCCGAACGCCATAAGATAGGCAGAGTCATTTTTAAAGTAAATCGTGCCGTTGCTGTCTGCGATAGGACTGCAGATCGCGTACTGCGCCTGATCGCCATAAGGCGTAAAAATGGCGTATGGTGCCTGATAGGTATACCCTTTGTAGAGTTCCTGTGTGGTGTAATCAGCTGATGTCTGGTTTGGTGCATCTCTGAGAGCACGGAGCGTTCCCGGCGTATAGTTATCAAAGAAATAAACATAGACATAGCTATCATACGCTGTTGTAAGCAGACCGCTAGTCTGCGGATAGCCTTGTGTCGGCACACTGTACGCAATGGACATTGTGTCACCGAGGTCGATGACCGTGATGTTGTGGCCGGAATATGGCGTAAACTGACCCGTGCCGCTGACACCGATATACGCACGGCCATTATAGACGACCGGCGTGGAGGTACTCATCGGCGGAAGGGCCGGATCGTTTGCACCGTTGTCCAGCTTCAGTCCGTCACATGCTGTAATGGCGTAGCTGCCGTTCTTCGCTTCAACTTTTACGCGGTAGAACGTGCCGCCCTTTGATGTAAAATAATATGCGCAGCTCTGCTTATCGTACGAAATTGTGCTGCGGATATCTCCGTCGAACCCGCTTTTGGAATCCAGTATAGCGCCGGTCAGCGGATCAAACAGATACAGATATGAGCAGTTGTCCTTGCCGTCATCTGTGCCAACCATAATAAAGTCATCGCAGGCATAGGCTCCAGCCCAATAGAAGCCGCCATTTTGAACATGCCGCCACGTTGCCGATTTCGCTTCTGTTGTAGTTCCTACATCTTCATCGGTCAGAGATACACACACAAAGCCCGCGTCAAGCTCCTCTGCATACCAGAAGCCCGTGTAGGCGTATCCGTTCAGGACTGTGATGGGGCAGTTTGGCTGGCCGCCCAGCGGGTCGGTGTACAGCCACAGGGATTCCAGTGTTTTTGCGTTGAATGCCTGAATCCGTCCATTGGACAGACCAACCAGCACAATGCCATCCGCATAGGTCGGCCCGTTGATGGCAAAGCTGGATTTCCCGGCCATCTGACCCGTGGCCTCCACTGCGCCGGTGTCCTTATTTACGCGGTAAATATGGTCGCCTGCATAGACAATCAGGCAATCGTCCACCAGAATCGGGTTGCTGACGGCTCCGTCGGAGTAGCCCTCTCCCAGCTTCACTGCCCAGTACATCATGCCGCTTTCTGCTGTGATCGGCGTTTTGGCGTCTGTAATGCCATTGTTGCTGTTCATACCGCCGCCTATGGTGCTTCCAGTATACGATGTGCCGCGGAAATCCGCCCATTCGGCGTTCAGATTGTGCTGAATTTCCTTGTTTTCTTCTGCAACGTCCAATTTGATCTGGACAGCATGAAGATCCGTGAAAGTTTCTTCTCCGAGTTTCAGCACGACTTGTCCATTTTCATCCTTTTCCAACGTCAGTTCTGCTTGCTGACCGCGATAGCCCACACAGGTAAAGCTTGCAGTATAAGTGAAGCCCTCCGAGAGCGCATAGGTTTTCCCTGTGCGTGGCCAGCTGCGATTTCCGCTGATGCTCTCATAGATATAAATTTGGCCATCCGCGGGGGTCATTTCAAAGGTAACTGCCGTGGTAGCAGCTTTTTGAACCTCAATAGTGTAAATGGTTTTTGCGGTCTTGTTATTGCGGTTTGTCAGTTCGATGGTGAGAAGCTCCGACTCTTCACTGCCATTCAGTTTTGCGGTAAGTGTTCCGCCTGACGGCACACGCTCACCACTTACAGAAATCTCATACCCGCTGTCGGTATCGCCGTATCTTGGTGCATCCGTGTGCAGTTCAAATGTGACATCCAGCGAGGGGGCTGCCGCCGGTACAAGTATGCTGTACGCGTTCTCACTGGAACTATATCCAACGAGACTGCTGCCTTTGCGGTTCAGGGTAACGGGCGCACCTTGGAAGAAGATTTCCATATTTTTCAGGCTCAGCGTTCTCAAAAGTGCAACAGTGTAATCTGTGTAATACGTTACGCCATCATTTTCATCCACATATGTGACTCGGAACGTAATCGTATTTTCATAGGCGCTCCCTGGAAGTAATACCTGCGGCAACTGTGTACCGGTCTGTTTTCTGCTCGTTAACGCTATGGTTGTTGAATCCCCATCGTTACTTGCTGTGCTTTGTGCCTGATAAATAACAGAACACTCATATTTTTTTGAAAGATCCGTTAAACCGACCACGTTTGCAATCCATGCGTACACGCTGCTTGAATAGTCTGAAACAACAGCTGTGTACGTATGTGTGGCTTTTGAGAATTTTGTATTGAGGGCAATGTTACCTTTGTTATTGCTGCTTTCACTGTTTCCAAGCGCTAATTCCGACAACCAGTCCTCCTGCTTGACCGCTACATCAATGATTGGGGACTTGCCGTCCTCCGTAACCAGCGTAAAGGTTTTCTTTGCATGGTAATAGGTGCCCTGCGTTGCGACATACGAGTAATCGTCGCCCGGCACGAGCGTGTAGAGATAATTGACCGTGCCGCTGGCGCCAATCGTTTTTGTATAGGCCAGTTCTTCGCCGTTCTTGTTTACGACCGTCAGTGTGACATCACTGGCCGTCTTGAACGTGACCTTTTTTCCTTGGCCCGGTTGGATCGCCAATGTATAGGTTGTCGTGTAGTTTCCGGAGGAAACCGTGATCGTGACCGTCGTATTGCTGGAGATCGTCACGGTCGCGCTGCCGTCTGTGTCCAGTGCGTTTCCGTTGACTGTGATGGAAGACCCGGAGACCGTGGCGGTCGGATAGATTTTCAGTACCTGTTCGGAATCAAGGATCTTATAGGTATATTCCGTCTTGGTGCTGGAGAAGCTCTCTGTCGCCGCCTGCGCCGTACCTGCGGCATTGGTCACGCGCAGACTGCCGAGCGTCGGCATGCGGTCGAGCTGCAGCGTCAGATCCACGCTCTGTGTATAACCGTCAGAACCGCTCTTGCTGGCTCTGAGCGCAACCGTATTGCCCGCCGCGCCGCGGGAGAGCGCATTGTCAATGCTGGTCGCTTTAGACTCAGCCGGGATGGCCTTATCTCTGGCTGCACCGCTTATGTCCGTGTAAACGGCCTTGACCGCTGCTCCTGTGGTGTTCAACTTGAAATATGGATACAGCCGTCCGGTGAAGCTGTCCGGCACCTGCACGGTTGCGGTATGATCCTGCAGCGTATATTTGTAGCAGTTCGCATCGAACTCCGCGTCGTAGCCGCTGGAAATCTGTAGGCTGCTCTCATTGAACCAGTCCCCGGTGGGCAGGCTGGCATTTACCGTCATTGCTCCGCTGACCGTGATCTTGCCGGAAACCATGCGGTTGCCCTGCCGGACATAGAAGGTATAGCCGCCTGCCGGGAGCTGGAGCGTGCCGGTATGGTTAGGGTCTGTAAACTGCTTTCCGTAGTCATTGACCGCGGACACGGTAAAGCTGCTGCCAGAATAGCCGGAGAAGGTCACGGTGTATTTGGTGTTCTGCCCGGCTTTATAGGCGTTGATCTTCGTCGTGATCGCACTTGCATGGCTCTGCGCGGTCTCACTGGTGACGTTCAGATAGCCGTTCAGCGCCGCCTGGTATTCCTCCGCCGCAGCATTTTGGATGTCGGCATCTTCTTCCAGATAGTCCGCCATGACCTTCATCAGGGTTTGCAGGCCGGAAGACGGCGTGCTGTTCGAGGCTTCACTAAATCTGAAATGCGTCACAGTATTGGCAGCGCTGTCAAGCGCAACACCCTCCGGCGTACTGCCATAGGTATAGTTGCCGTTGACGCCCTCAATCGCCGTAATAAACTGATTGCTGCCATTCGTTGTAAAGCTGTATTTGCTGGCGTACAGCGCCTGCCGGATGGTCTGTCCGTCCGTAAAGGCGATCCGCACCGGCGCAATGAGCAGCTTATTTGCTGTTTCAGCGGAAAAATAGAAATATCCGCTTGCATTGACCGCCTGCGTCGAAATTGCAGCTTCCTCCACAGGTTCTTCTGTGGTCACTTCCGCGTCTGTATTTTCCGCAGGCACGGTATCCACGGTTTCTTCCGCTTCAACCGGCTCTGCGTCCGCTGCCAGCACGCCGAGCGGCAGGCAGGACAGGAGCATCGCCAGCAGGAGCAATGCGGCGGTCATTCGTTTCAGTTTCATAGGGTTACCTCCCATCAGTAGAGACAATTCAGCCATTTCAGCCGCAGCTTGCGAAGCGGCTTGCAGCGTGTTTTCAGGTTTTCCATCGTCGTGTCGTGGAACGCCCGCATTTCTGTGAGCTGCTCCGGTGAGATCGCACGGCTGGAAAACAGCGCCTGTGCGTTATACATGGTCATATCGTGCAGCTTCGCGGCGTACTCCTCTCCAAGCTGCTCCTTTGCCGTTTCACAAAGCTCCAGCATGGAACCCGTGCCGCGCTTGAAGCCCATTGCTGCCAGCAGTGCCGCGCAGTCTGTAAACAGGCAGGCGGCTGCGGCGGACTGGTCTTCCTGCATGAATGCTTCGTTTCGCTTTTTGAGGATGACCGCGTGCCGGATGAAGATGGCCGCAAGCAGCAGAAGCAGCAGCGCGGCAACAAGGATGATCCAGAACGCAGGCTTGTGGAGAAGCCCGGTGCGCTGGCCGCCGTCCGGGGTGTTGTCCTCCGAGTTGTCCGGCTCTGCATCGTCCTGCTCCAGCTCCTGACCCTCTGTTACGCGCGGGCCGTCGCCGTTTCCTTCCTTGCCTGCGCCGACCGGCTTGATGCCGCTCTCGGTCTGCTCGGCAGAGAGGTCTTCGAGGCCAGGCGTCAGCGCCAGCGGCAGCCAGCCAATGCCGTCCTGATACACCTCGACCCATGCGCCCGCGGCACTTGCGTCCACGTTCACCGGCTCGTTTTCTGCGGCCTTGACCGTATAGCCCTCGACATAGCGGGCGGGGATGCCGTAATAGCGGAGGGCTAAAGCCGCGACGGTCGCGTACTGGTACGTCGTGCCGTCCGCCGTGTCAGTCAGCGGCAGCGCGATATCGCCGCTGCCGTCAAAGCAGCGCTCCAAAAACGCCAGCGCCGCCGTCTGCGCCTGCTCTTTCGTCAGGCTGTCTGCCGGGCCGTAGCTTTCGCAGCAGCTATCCAGCACCGCGCCGAGCTGCGCGCGGAACTCCGCAGGCACGGTCAGCGCGTAGGAATATACAAATTCGCGGTACGCGCTTTCCATCTGTAAGTACGATTTCACGCCGTCCGACGTGTCATTTTGCAAAAAGTCCAGAAGCTCCGGCAGAATCGTCTGTGCGTCCGAAACTGTCTCGTAGGAATAGCCGCGCTCACCGCGCAGACCGTTTGTTTCAAGCGTAGAGGGCTGAATTTTGTTTTTCGTCAAGCCTGCGCGTTCCGGCAGCACCGTACACGGCTCGTAGCGGTACAGACTGCACCCGGCAAGGTTCTGGACACTGACGCTGCCGGACTGATAATTGCCCATCAGCCGGGCAGCAGAAGCCAACTGGCTCTGCGGATAGAAGCCGGACTGATGCAGCCAGTAAAAGAGGTCTTTTCCCTCTGCGGCAGTCTGCGCGTCCAGCGCAGACCATACTTCATTTTCGTATGTATCGCCGACGAAGCCGCGCAGATAGAGCGTCTGCGCCGTATCCGCCGCGACGGACAGGAGGGTGTCCGTGCTTTCTGTCTTTGTGACCGGCTCGGACAGCTCGCCCTCCGGCAGAATCTCTTCCGCTTTTTCGTAACGCCAGTGATGCAGAGTGTCTTTCGCATTTTGCGAAAGGGTCTGCATCGTGCCTGTTTGCAGGGAAATTGCGGCTATGCCCGCCACGATCACGCCCACAAGCAGGAAGCTCGCCGCCGAGACGGCATTTTTGTTTTTCTGCCATGTCAGCATCAGAAGAGCAATCGCTGCCGCTGCAAGGAGCAGGAAGCCCGGCTGCACAAACGCAGATGCTACACTCAAGGCTGCCAGCAAAACCGCCGTTAATGTCGGTACGCGCGAGAGCGCGACACTCACCATCGCAAGCAGAATACCTGCCACGATCCCAGCCAGCCAAAGGCCGGAGCCGTCTGTTTCGGCAAGCGGCAGGAGGATGCCTTTTTCCGCTGCCCAGAGGTCCCGCAGCGTGTTCCACGCCGCACCGAAGCCGTTCAGCAGCGGGTTCCGCGCGAACAGGACAACGAGAAGCAAAGCCGCCAGCAGGATGGGGAACAGCAGCTTTGTCTTCTGGAAATGCCGGATGATTGCGACGGCGATGCAGGTCAGAATACCTGCCCCAAGCAGCCAGAGCATTGCAGAGAAGCCGCTTACCGTGTAACAAACTGCGGCAAGCGCGAGGAAAATCAAGACGCTGGCAAGGAGGTCAAAGAGTACGCTTTTCTTGCTGCTTTCCCGATAAACTCCGGCCCGCAGGCCGGTCAGATTCTTTTGTTTCATATCCGGCCCTCCTTACAGTTCCAGCTCGGAGAGCTGCGCAGCGTAATCCTTCTCATTAAACCGTTCACCGCAGACAAGCGCGGTCAGGCGGCCAATGGACGAAAGCTGCTCCGTTTCCGCCTGCTGTTCTCCGGAAACGTAAATCAAATGCGACCAGCTTCCGGCGGGGACCTCTTGGAGCATCAGCGACGCACCGCTGACGCCGGTTGCCGCCTTCGCCGTAAACAGGCGCGGAAGCAAACCGATGAGGTCGTCCATATCCCGGATCTGCTGGAACACGCAGCGGCCCGTGTTGCCCTCGTTCCAGCCGACTGTGAACTGGACGGACTGGGAGAGAAGGTTCCGGCAGACGGAGACGACAATCTCGGCTTCCGCATCTGTTCTGTCTGCCGTCGGGGCTTCTTCCGTGCGCTCCCAGAATACCGCGGCGGAGCGCGTGATGGGCAGCGATGGGTCTTTGACGATCAGCTTGTCATATTTGTGACTGAGCTTCCAGTGGATCTGCCGCTGGCTGTCGCCGGGAACGTAGTCACGGATCTGAAACATCTCGGACAGGTCATAGCCGGGCCGCTCGTTGGAATAATCCTCGGTATCGTCGATGTGCGCGGCCGCGGGGGACAGCACCAGCGTCTGCAAAAACGTATCCGGCTGCACGACGCAGGCGCTGTGCGCGTCAGGCTGCGTTTTCACGCCGATGAGGCCGAAGCAGTCATACAGACGGGCAGATTCCACGGCCAGGCGAATGCGTCCGCACCACGGGCTTTGCAGAGAAATCTTCATTGTCCGCCTGCCCTTCGGCCAGATGCCGCCGCTCACGTTTACGATCTGCGTCTCTCCGTTCAACTGGTTCTCCAGCCGCACACGGCAGGCAATCTGGCAGACCGGCAGCCATGTTGGATTCTGCACGGTCAGCTCTGCCGTTCCGCTCTCACCTTTGCGGAGATTTACCGGCAGCCTGACCGCCAGCTTCAGCTTTTTCGCCGCGTACAGATTGACTGGCAAACAGATCAGCGGCAGCAGCACCATGCAGGCGGCAAGGCCGAGCGCGATGGGTCTGGCTGTCTGGACGGCAAGGACGAGAAGCCCCAGCGTCAGCAGCAGCCAGACGAATTTTCTGACAATTCTCATTTTTTCAGCACCGGCATGTCGGTCGTTTTGAGGATCTCGGCCAGAACGGATTCCGGCTTTTCCTCCATCATGCGGGCCTTGCTGTTCAGCATCAGACGGTGCGCGCAGACGTCCGGGAAGATCGCGGCGACGTCCTCCGGCATGACGAAGTCACGTCCATTGAGATACGCATAAGCCTTTGCCATCCGGCAGACCGCCAGCGCGCCGCGCGGGCTGACGCCGAGCGCGACCTGCGGATGGGTGCGGGTCTTTTCCACGAGCGTGGTCACATAGTCCAGAACGGCGTCGCGCATATCCACTTTGCGCACGTCCTGCACCAGTCCCAGCAGTTCTTCCTTGTTGACCACGGCATAGGCCCGGTCAAGGGGATTATCCACATGGCGGTCACGGAGAATGTTGACGCTGCTCTTATGGTCGGGGTAGCCCATGCTGACGCGGATGAGGAAGCGGTCAAGCTGGGAATTGGGGAGCATCGTCGTACCGGCAGAGCCCACCGGGTTCTGCGTGGCAAGGACGATGAAGGGATTCGGCAAATCATATGTCTTGCCGTCCACTGTGACCTTGTGCTCCTCCATCGCCTCCAGCAGCGCGGACTGCGTCTTGCTGGAGGTGCGGTTAATTTCGTCCGCCAGCAGCAGATTCGTCATGATCGCGCCGGGCTTGTAGACAAACTCGTCCACCTTTTTGTCATAGACCGAGAAGCCGATGATGTCTGACGGCACGGTGTCCGACGTGAACTGCACACGGCGCGTCTCCAAGCCCAGAACCTTTGCAAAGGCCATGGCTGTCGTGGTCTTGCCGACGCCCGGCACGTCCTCCATGAGAACGTGGCCCTGCGCCAGAATTGCCATTAAAATCTTCTCGACAATCTCATTCTTGCCGACGATGACGGACTCGATCTCCTGTAAAATCTCATTGATCTTTGTGTTCATAAATCTGCTCCTATCGTTATTTCTTTCTTTTATGATGTTCCTTACAGATCTCCGCCGGAGTCTCCTCCGCCGTCATCTCCACCGCCTGCGTCACCGCCGCCAGCGTCTCCACCACCGGTATCTCCGCCGCCGTCGCCGCCGCCACCGGTGTCACCGCCACCGCCAGTGTCTCCACCTTCGCCCGGATCGGGGTCAGGTGTCGGCGGCTTGTAGTTCGGGTCTGTCATGCTGCAGACCGTGCAGACGCCCTCGCTGAACGTGTGATACTCCGCAAACTCGCCCGGTGTGCCGAACTTCTCCAACGTCAGGCCGCAGCCCGAGCAGCACCCCACCAGATGCGAGCAGGTGGACTGCGCCGCATCCGGCATCAGCGTACCGTCGCAGTCAAAGCCGTGTATCTGGCCGCAGACACTGCACTGCCAATCGTCGCCATACGGGACATAGTGATGCTCGCCCACAGTATCCTCCAGCCTTTCATGGCAGATCTGGCATTCCTGATAGTGGTGCTTATGATCCTCGTCGCTGATCCACACGTTCTGCGGCTTATGCCCGGCTGCGGGGGATTCTTCTTCCTTCTGCGCATTGCAGACCTCACACTTGGAGGTTTTCACGCCCGCTTCGGTGCAGGTGGCCGTGTCGGTAAGCTCTTCCCACTCGTGCGGGGACTGCTCCGTAAAGCCGCAATTCTTGCACTTCGCGGTATGCGTATCTGCCCCCTCGTCTGCGGTATATTCCAGCTCATGTGCGCGCGGCACACCGATCTTCTCGCCGCAGTCCTTGCAAACCTGTACACATGTGCCGTCGCCCTGATTCTGATATTCCTTATGCTCATGCGGGCAGCCCTCGACCATGCCGCAGCTGCGGCAGATGTACTTTGTCGTACCATCCTCCGCCGTGACCGTCTCATAGCTGTGATGAACCGACCAGCTGCCGTTCATGCAGGTAATGCAGTAGCCCACGTTATTGCCGTAGCCACTCTCACCTGTACCGACATCCCAGCCGTAGGCCAGTGTGTAGCGGAGCGTCAGCGTATCACCGTCCTGCAGGTAATAGCCGGACATGGGCGAACCGGGGTAGAAGTCCGCACCGCCGATGGAGTACATCCAGCCGGAACCCATCGTGTAATCAAATTCACCGATGCCGGTGCTTGTGCTGGACAGCGGGATGCCGTTGCGGTAGATGCAGCGCCAGAGGATTGCCTCATTGCTGCCCGTGCCGAAATGGCTGTCGATCCCGGCGAGGATTTCGTCCTCTGTACTGCCGAACTGACTCCAGTTGCCGCTGAGTGCGTTCGCGCGGCTGCCAAGGCCGGAACCGTCGTCCATGGTCTGTAAATAGAAGCCCGTATCCAGCGTGCCGCTGTAGGAGCAGCGGCTGGCCGGCCAGTGGAAGCTTGACGCTGCTGTGCCGAACGGGTCGCCGGCGTCATAATCCCACACAGCCTTGGCAACTGCGTAGGAAATCGGTTCCTTGGACAGCACATCGTAGCTGATTGGTCCGCGGACACCAAGCCCCAGCACGCTCATGTCAATATAGATGCTGGCTGTGCCGATCTTTTGCCCCTCCTCGGTGCGTTTGCCGATGAGCTTCAGGCGCAGCTCACCGAAGTTGCCCTTTTCATCCTCGGCGTAGATATACAGCTCATGTTCATTCCGGTCGCCCACATCCAGATTCTCCGGAACAAGCAGATACTGCTGCACATAGCCGGAGCTGCTTTCAAACTGCACGGTTTTGCCGTCCAGCTGGACGGTCAGCTTTGTTTCCGTGCCAGTGGCAAGGATATGGCTGACGCGGTTTCCCTGGGCATCCTCCGTCCATGCTTCAACGGTCAGGTTGACCTCCTGCCCGTTGGTGACGGTGTCGCCGTCATGCAGGTTAGTCTGGATTTTGACCTTGTTTTCGCCGCGATGTTTGTACGGAATGCTAAAAATGAACGTATAGCTTTCGCCACCCGAACTGGCGGCCGTGACCGTGAATGTGTTGTCGCCGGTTCTGTCGCCGTCCAACAGCAGCGTCACGCTGCCGCTGGGGGATGGGAGCGTGATTGTCTGAAAGCTGCCGGTCTGGTAGCAGCGGACAGACTGGATGGTCACATCTGCCGCTTCTTCACCACGGATTGCGAATGTGTAGGTGAGCAGTCCTTCCGTCAGCTGATCGTCATAGACCGGCTCCGCGTTGACAGTTTTCTTATTCTCACACGTCAGCACGCAGGGCTTTGCCGCGCCGTTCTCCATGACCGTGTAGGACATCTCCATGCTCACGTCGCTCTGGTAGCGGATTGTGACTGTAAACGTGACTGTGCGATCCTTGGCCTTTGCTGCCACAAGGATGGTATAGGTCGCGCCATTTTCCGCCGATTCAAGCTGCACAGAACCGCTGTCCGTGTTCATTGCCGCACCGTTGAAGCTGGCGCTTGTGATCTGCGCGGCCTCGGCGCTCCTGCCGGTTAGGCCGAGCTTATACAAAAGCTCACTGTTATTGATCTGGTTATGCTTGATGGTCAGCGCCGCTCGCTTGTCTGCATCGCAGAGGACCTGCTGCGCTGTGACCGATTTCTCGTACCATGTGAACTGCAGCTGGAGGTCAAGGCCATCCTCATACGTCACGACGAATGTATAGCTGATGGTCTGTCCCAGCACCTCGGCGGTCACGGCGAAATAATAGGTTTCCGTGTCCTTGCCGTCTGCCGCGGCCATTGGGATCTCGCCGGACTCTGAGAGCGTCCCGCGCTCACCGTCCGTTGCCCAGTATTCCGCCGTGCGGATCGTCGCGTCGTCTGCGTTTTCGCCGAGGAAGGTCAACGCGTATGTAAATTTACCTTCGGTCAGCGTGTCGCTCTTGACCGTGCGGCTGACAGACCCGTTGGCCGGGCAGGTGGCCTGACCGGTCGGCTGCCAGGTGATCTGCAAATCCAAATCGATGCCGCTTTCCAGCCGCAGCACGAACGCAAACTCCACATCCGTCTCCACGGTTTCGCCCTTCTGATTTTTCTGCGCCGCATGGGCCTGCACGGTGAGAATATAGTTCTGGTACTCCGCACCGTCCGGCAGCGTCATATCCAGCACGCCGCGTATATCCGCATCCTGCTGTACACCGTTGCCCGCAGCGACCTGCACACCGGTGATCTCCGCGTCGTCCGCGTCAAGACCGGTGAGGTCAACATCATAGCGCAGTCTGCTGCCGTCCAGCTGTGCAAGCAGCACGCGCTTGCCAACAGATTCTCCGGGGGCGCAGACCATGGAGCTTGCCTGCGATCCGTACTTGTACCATGTCAGCACCGCGCCAAGGTCAAGCTCCGTTTCCGGCAGGTTTTCATCTGCTTCGCCGGTGTTTCCGGCTTCTTCGCCCTCGTCGCCCTTGTTGGAATCCGTGTTCGTGCCGATGGCGGCGTCGGCCAGGACTTCCTGCTGGGGCTTCGATTCCGGCTGCTGCTCCGGCTGGGTGTCCTGCCCCTGTTCCGTCTGGTTTTCCGTTTCCTGCGGATCGGGCTGCTCCTGCTCGCCGGTCAGCTCGCTGTCGGCGCTCCCGCCGGAACCGGAAGCATCCTTGCTTTCCGCCTCACCGTTTCCAGCATGGCCAGGCGCTTGCCCTGCCTGCAGGACGGTGATCTCCTGCGGCGCGGCTTGCAGGATGGGATTCTCCGGCTCGACCGACCGCATGCCCATGAGCGGCAGACAGATACTCAGAAGCAGCGCGCAGACGAGCACGCCGCAGCCGGCCTGCTGCGCCCATGGGAACCTTTCAAAGAATTTTTTCATGTGTGTTCGCCCTCCGGGAAAAGGGCTTCCCCCTTAAAAAAGTCTGCATTTTGTGCAGCTTATTCGTACTTTTAAGAAGTACCCTTAAACGCACGAATAAGCCGCACGGTTCCCCACGCTTTCGCGTGGGGAACCGCCCAGCTTGGGGTGGTTATCCAATATTCAATTCAGAACGTTGGACTGCGTGTTTCATTTTGCGATTTTTTCCATGAAGCGCATGAGGATGGTCGCGACCTGTGCGCGGGTGGCGGAGCCCTGCGGGTTCAGCTTGCCGTTCGAGCCCTGAAGGAGTCCTTCGGCGACTGCCCACTGCATGGCCTCTGCTGCATATCCGCTGACCTTGTCCGCATCGGAGAATGCAGTCAGGGCGGCGGACTTGCTCACGTCGTAGCCCTTCTGCTTCGCGTAGCGGTACAGGATCGTCGCCAGCTGCTCACGGGTGATGACGCCCGGCATGTTGGTGCCGTCCGAAATGCCGTTGTCCATGGCCCACTTCTGGCCTGCCGCGTACCACGGCGTGCCATTGGTGTTCACGCCCTCGACACGGGCGAGGATCGTGACGATCATGCCGCGCGTGGTCGTGGCATTCGGACTGAAGCCGTTCTTGGAGGTGCCGTTCATCAGACCCTTTTCAGAGACGTAATTCACAGCATCTTCATACCAGCTGCCAGCCGGAACATCCGTGAACGAGGCACCCGTGGTAGGCTTGTCGTCCTTCGGCTTGCTCGGTGTGGTGGGCTTCGACGGAGTGGGCGGTGTAGGCGGTGTAGGCGGAGTCGGCTTCTTGAGATCCTCAATGCGTGCCTCTGCTTTCTCCAACTTTGCCAGATTTTCTTCGCCAACAATCTCTTTCTGCGCATCGGTCAGCGCATCGTACGCTTCGCGTGCTGCCTTGACAGCTTCTTCCTGCTCCAGCGTGACCTTATCCGGGTCGCCAAGGGCAGTGATTTTGTCGATAACAGCCTGTGCGGCCTCTCGATCCGACGCAGCCATTGCCGCGTGAATCTTTTCGGCCTGCTCCGGATATGCCTTGTCAAAGGCTTTCTTGGCCTGCTCGGTCAGCTGGTTGTAGGCATTCAGCGCCGCAGACATCGAATCGGCGTCCACGGCATCCGCGATGCCGGCAAAGATATCCTTGTTTTCCAGCTCCGTCGCCACAAGCTCCAGATCCTCCATGGCCGTGTCCAGCGCATCCTGCTTTGCCTGCGGGTTGCCAAGGATGCCCTCCAGCACGTTGGTGTAGATTCTGCTGGATTCCAGCGTGTTATCGCCGGAGGTATAGGTCTTGCCCTCGGACGCGTCCTTGTACTGCTCACGCATCTCGGCGACCTTGTAGGTCAGCTGCGTCTTGTCGCCGATTTCGCCGGTGATGCTGGCCGTGCCGTACATGGAGTTATCCGCGTTCAGATCCGCGCCGTAGCCATAGACCGTGAACTGCCAGCGCATGACCTCACCGTCGCGCATTCTCCAGCCCGCGGCGCCAACGCCGGGGAAAGACTGGCCGCCGGTGGTCTTGTCAGCGATGGAGTACATCCAGCCGGACATATTGTAGTAGTCGAACTCACCAAGATAATGGCCGTTCTTGTACTTGTCATAGTCAATCTGGCCGGTTTTCGCAGTAATATAGTCTGCAACATGTGCTTCGGTCTGCTGCGGATAATAGACATGAGCCAGATAGAAGCTGTCCTCCACCGTACCCTGCGTCAGATAGTCATAGTACGGAGCGGTCAGTTCCTCGCCGTTGTTACCCTTGTCCTGCTTGCCAGTATGCAGCAGCTCGTTGCTGTCCTTGTTCTGCTCAACAATCAGGTCGGTAATGACCTTGCTTGCCTGCGTGTACTTCGGCACGGTGACGAGCGTCGGCTTGATCAGATAGCCCAGACCCAGCGTGTCCGCGTCCATCGACACAGCGACCGTGATGTCCTTGACCGTCATGGTCGGCACAGCGCTCATGCGGTCGATAGCGTTGTTGAGTGCGGCATAGATCGTATCCTGCACGGCCTTGTCGATCTCGGCCTGCGAACTGCCAGCCGGTTTCGGCTCTGCAATCGTAATACGGTACTTGCCGTTTTCATACTCGGTCAGGACTTTCTGCCAGTTTGCCGCGCTGTAGTCGTTCTGATCCAGACGAGCCAGCGCTGCGTCGAGCTGTTCAAGTGCCATCTGGCGATCCTTGGCATACGGATCCTCCGCGCTTGTCCACTTGGCATAGACAATCAGATCCGTGTTCGGGATCACCGGGCTTTCCCACAGGGTGTCGCAAGTCTTGTCCGCGTACCAGCCGGCGAAGGTATATCCCATCTTGGTCGGCTGCGGGACGGTGATGGTGCTCCACGCGGGGCCGGTGACCGAGGCCACGTCGGTGCCGCCGTTGGAATCGAAAGTCACGGTATGGCTTTCGGTCTGCAGATAGAACGAACCGTCGGAGCCAAAGTATACCGTGATACCGGCAGCCGGGGTAGCGACTGTAGTGATGGCGGTGGGACGAGCATCACTGCCGGCAGCGCCGCCAATGTCGAACGCGTCAGCGGTATCCAGCAGCGTCCACGCGTTTTTATCATAACGCACGATGTAGGCACGGGTACTGCTTCTGCCGTTAACAACCGCATAGATCTTGCCGTCGCTGCCGATGCCGGCATCAACAACAATGATGCTGTCTGGACGTACTGCCGCGTAGGTAGCGATAGTCGAAACATTATCCGTTGTCCAAACGTCACCCAACACATTGGTCGGAATGGCAGGGATGGTGCTGTCGGTCGTATAGGCGCCCTCCTCACCACGACTCATGATGACAAACTCATCGTTCTGTGTCTGCAGAAGAAGTTTCTCGTCTGAAGTCGCATTGAATACGCGTCGGTTTGCTCTTGGTGTCACACCTTCGGGCAGGGCTACTTGCACCCAGTCCTCACCATCATAGCGATAAAGGGTGCCGTTCGTCTGCACCGCATAGGCTGTGGTGTCATTGACCTTGCGAAAGCTGTCAAACTGCACATCGTTGTCCGTCCAGCTATCTCCATCCCAGTGCTTATTCTCCATCCAGACATTGTCTGCTGCAAACACGACGGCGCTATTTGGCGTTGCATTGCTTTGTAAGAATGTAACCTCTGCCGGATCAAGAATTGTTTGTTTGCGCTGTTCCCACACGCCTTTATCCGCATCATAATAGCGCAGCTCATAGTGGTTGGACGTATCCTGACCATTGATTTGCATATCTGTGGCTGAGAATACAAGCGCAACAAGGTCGTTGGAATGATTGTCCGCACGGCCAATCGCCAGTGCCGCTCCAAGGTCGTTGAAGCCAGCGCCCGATGTCTTGAGATCCTCCATGCCCTGCATCTGCACCATGTCGGTTGCACCGTTGGTTTCCAGCTGATACACGCCGCCAACGCCCGCCGCATACAGCTTAATACCACCATTGGCTGTATCGATGTATGCCTGTGTGCTGTATAGACGCGGGGCGCTGACCACACCGCCCAACGAGCTGTTCACCGGTGTAGACAAATAGGTAAGTCCCAACGATTCCGCTGTCCGCGTTTTGACATCGAGTTCCTTAAAATATTTTGTTCCGCCCTCCGTGTAGGCGACCGCCGTAATCTTCTCAATATCTGCCGGCCATCTTTCCACTGCGAGTTTGACGGTGTTGTGTTCCGTCCAGCCTTTAAACGTACATACGGCCATCGGTGCTGCAGTTCCGGCTTCAACTGCTTTTTTGACCGTTTCCAGTCCACCCTGATAAACCGCAGCATGACTCTCAGCCACATTATCAGAGTTGGAGGTAAAAGCGACATCAACAGTTACATTAGCTCCCGCGGCCAGTCCGGTGCCGTTTTCTACTACTTGATCGAGGCTGCCCGAACCATTGGTATATGCCTTCACGGATGCAATGCCTGTAATATAAACCGGCTTATAGTGCGCATAATACGTTATCTGCGTTGTCACCGATTCTGACAGCATGCTGTTCTCGCTGTACTGTTCAGTGCTATCTCCCTTGCTCCAGTAGGCAAATTTCCAACCATCTGCGCCACCGGCCGTCAGCTGCCATGTGTCATCCTTAACACGGGTTGCGCTGCCGTTGAGGCCTGTAATTTCCGTCCCGTTCTCATCCACGCAGACAATGCTCGGCTGCGTCCATCTATGGAAACATGCAATATACGCAGTATCGGCAGTCAGCGCTTCTGTTGTCAGCGGATTCTCTGTGGACAGCCATTCAGAATGATCAGCCTTACTCCAATGGTCAAAGGAGTATCCATCATTTGCCGTTGCCGTAAGCTGATATGTGTTATACGACTTTGTTGCCTTTACGGAAACCGTTCCTTTCGGGGTTCCATCCTCAGCCAGCTCGCTGGTTGCAGTAGCTTTTGCCGTATAATCATGGCCGACCAAAAGCGGCTTGATTGTAATCGTAGAAATATCGAAACTTGAAGGATCAAATTTCTGCATTACCTTTACAGTCAATTGCTTGTTATTTGGTGCGATTGACAAGTAATTTAAGCCTTTTCCATATTTTATGCTTCTACCATTGTAGTTATTGTGTTTTGTATAGCTTTTTCCGTCTACAAGCCAATCACCAGCTTCTGTGCTTGTATCCAATACTATGTCAAGCTCATCGGCGGACCATTTTGTAGATGTTTCAAAAATGTATGTATTTTTTGCTGTTTCTGACTTTTTAATGTGGTTGCCCTTTATCGTTACCTGCGGCTGTGGTTCGCAATCTGTTGTGTCCACAACGACTTGGAATGTTTTTGTATTTGTATCATCTGCTGCATATATGGAACTCGATAACACCGATATTAGGCAAAAAAGTGTGAGAAATAGCGCTATAATTCTTCTCATAATCCACTCCATAAGAATTAGCCCGTAGGAAGCAGATGTTCTGCTTCCTACGGGCCGTATACGGTTTTACTTCACGACAAACAGTTCATTGTAATCGTTGCCAAAGACAATGATGCCATTTGCGCAAGCCATGCCTCCCAAGGCGTAAGTTCTTGTTGTCGTCCGCCACGTATATCGTACGGCACTCTGGTCGCGGGCGCTTGCCGGATAGCAGTAGCCAGCACCGCTGCTGGAGTTCGTGTTGAAGTACACATAGCCGTCACTGTACAGAATCGAGCATTGCACCGGGAAACCGGACGCGATGGTTGCAACACTGGCATTCGTCGGATTGGTGGCTGTCGTATAGGTAGTCACTTGAACGCCGCCAGCATTGAATCCGCTATAATAGCCGGTGTAAATACTGATAGTCGAACCGTTTTTCACAACAGTCGGCGCAGAAGTTGAGGTCGCGCCCAGCTTTACATGCCACTGATGCTCCGGCTCACCGCTTGCGTTCGGCTTATAGCACCACAGGAATCCACCCTGGCTAGTAAAGTACAGATAACCATCCTCATCCGCTGTGACCGTGGAGCGGACGTTGCCTGCGGCAGTTTCATCGGTTGCTGGCAATGCTACCGTACCGCCGGTATTTTCGAAGGATGCAATGCTTCGATAATGGAGCACACCATTGTCACTGCCAAAATAGATGTAGCCGCCAACCTTAACTGCACCTGCCCAGTAGAATCCAGAGGTGTATGAATACTCATTCGACACTTCTCCGTCCAAGGAGAGCTGATAATACGTGCCTCCTGCGTTACCTGTCCAAGTACCGAAATAAATATAATCACCGTACTTGACAATCGGAGTGTTGATCTGGCCGGGAATCGTAGTTTTCAGTGTGACGACCGTCGGCGTGGCGCTGTCCAAATCTGTAAGTTCCAGAATCTTGCTGCCTGTGCCCGTCAACCATTCGCCGCCAACGTAATCGTCATACTGACTGATGACACCGACGTAAAGCACACCGTTTTCCTCATCAAGGCACGGCGTAGAAAGCTGAAACCCGCTCTTCGCATTCAGCGACGTATCCTCATTTCCATAGGCCGTAGTACGCCAGACTTCAACCTCATCCGTGCAGTTATACTTGATAACTTGTGCACCGTTGGTACCGCGCCCATCAAAGAGAACATACGCATAAGTCTTTCCACCGACTGTCTGCATAACCGGTACGTTGTCAATGCCGTCCCAACCACTACCACCGGTTAGGGCAACCTTGACTTCTTTTGTTATGCTGGTCGGCGCATCAGAAACAATGGATGTGTGGTTCAAATCGCCGCCATACATCGGCCACGACTCGTTTGCCACCGCAAATGCCGTTACACTGAGCAGCATTGCGAGCGTCAGAAGGATTGCTAAAACTCTGCTTGTCCGTTTCATATCTGGAACTCCTTTCGTTTTTCGCAAAACTCGTTTCTCACGGACTCCCGATGCAGTCGAGAAACAGCCCCGCATCAGGATTTATGTCACAGCAAAAATTGCTGCAAACAACAAATTCACTACTCACACCACAGATACGATACCGCTTCCTGCGCTCCCGCTCCGCCTTAACGTGGACCGCGTTATCCGTCCCTTGGCGCGCTCGTTTCGCCGCGTCGCTTCCCCAGGACAGTATGCATTCTCGCTGTGGCTATTCAGTTGTCGATGCGATTCATCTTATTGGGACGGGCGAAGGCCCGCTGGTTTCTTGAAAGGGGGTTCCCCGGCTCTGTGTTCCCGCGCAGAGTCGGGGCCTTGCGTCATGCTGACGCACAAAGTGCATGTCTCAGGGGGATGAGACGCACATCTATCTGCAAATCTGTCCGTTTCAGATTGGCATACATTATTATTGGGGTGAAGCTGTTTCCGGCGCGGCTGCGGGCGATTCCGCCGGCTTCTGCGCTGCCTGCTGCGTTTCCTTTTTCGCAGCTTTCTTTGCCGCCTGCTGCTGACGGAACTGCGTCAGCTGGCGTTGGTATTCCTGCTTGAACTCCGGCGTTTTCCGGGGATTCCAGCCATCGGGAAACTTGATGCCGCGCATCTGCAGCGCATTCAGCGTCCGCCCGGTGATTTTTTCATCCAGCCAAAGGTCTGCCCGAAAGCGCCGGCCTTTGCCCTGGAGGGGAATCTGGCGTTTTTTCATTCTGCCGCCCCTCCATCACCAGCAGTGCCGGAGGGAGGCGCTGTTTTCTTCGGCTGCTTGCGCTCGGATTTCTCCTGGCGCATTTTTTCTTTGTTCGCAGCCTTCTTCTGCCTTTTTTCCAACATATCCTGCTCCCGCTGCCGCTCATATTCCTGCTGGAAGAGCATGGTCTTTTCCAGCGCTGGATGGAACCGCTTGACGGCAAGCTCCTTTGAAACGCCGCTGGCACACAGGGCGTTGGCCCAGCCGCGGAACCGCAGCTCGATAAAATCGCCGCCGATCACCTCTGTCCGGCCGGGAATATGCCCGCACCATCTGCGGCACTTGCACAGATACTCGGCCAGCTCGTCCAGCGATGCATTCTGGTTCTTCAAGACAAATTCAACATTCTTGTTGGCGAGCGCAACGTAAGTGCGCTGCATTAAAACCTTTTTAAGCGCGTCCATGTTCTCCTGACAGGTTCGGTATGGATTCATCGCTGCACCTCCTGTCCGGAAGTCCCAGCCATGTTCTTTTCAGCCATCCGTCCTTGTGCTAATTCGTACAGGTCACGGACGATCTTGCGTTCTTTGAAATGCGGTGGGTTTTTGATGTTGGTGATCTTGCCGCCGTAAAAGGTTCGGATGGCCTTTTGCCACGATCCAAAGCGGTATTGGATGTACTCTCCGCCGATCACCTCTACCATGGCCGGAGGATGCCCGATGTCCTCCATGCAGCTCTGCAAATACGCCGAAAGCTGCTCCAGCGTGTCACTTTGATGCTCAAGGATAAACTGAACGTTTTTATAGGCGATCACGCGCTCAATGCGGCTGTAGATGGTCTGATCCTGCCGGGACTGCTGTTCTGTGCAATTCTGGTTCATGACGTTCCTCCATCTCAATTCCGAAATAAAGGGCCGTCCTCCCTCACACCATGTACCGCGTGAGAGACATACGCCCCCCTTATCCCATAGATGCGAAAAGACGCCAATTTTATCACAAAATCGACGTCCCTGCTTCCGGCCTGAGTTCGATAGAAGGTGGTTCGTCCTAAAACCTCAGCATCACCCTGTCAGGCAGACGGTGTCGTTCTAACATGAGGACAGCGATTTTTCTGACTTGTGATCTGGCGGGCAGTTTCCAGCTCGCCGCGTCCGCTTCTTACCTTCTCATGGGGAAATCCCCACAATGGCGCCCTTTCGGGCAGGCGGCCTTTCAGCCGCTTCAGAAGCGTCCTCTCACGCACAGCTCCGGGCGAATAGCTTGGCGCACCATGTACGCATTACCTTTACTCTTTCACCGCAAGCCCGGTCCCAGCGGCCGTGACTTACGATTACAAATCCTCGGATGATGATGTATTAAATTGTAAATTTGAACAGTATAGCGTTCGTTCCCCGTGCCATACTAAAATAGAAAATACGGCGTTCGCATTTCCCAAAGTGTAGCACTTTGAAACCAGACAAGTTCCATGACTTTCGCATTATTTCACTCATATTATACAGCATGGCAGAAAATTGTCAATCTGATTCCCGCTCATTTTCAAGTAAGACGATAAAAAATTATTGGATTGACAAATGATCGTTCGTCAATTTGGGGGAATTTACTGGTTTCGTAGTTTGCAAAAAAGTCGATTCGCCGTCAGCATTCTGGTAACAGCATTTTGTTGGGGAGGAGGATTCTCTTGTCAAACACAGGTGAGAACATTTATGAGCGTCGGGACGGACGCTGGGAAGGCCGTTATATCTGCGGCAGGAAGCCGGACGGGCGCGCGCAATATGTATCCGTTTATGGACGGAGCTGCTCAGACGTTCGGAATAAGATCCGCGAGCGGCTTCGAGCGTGTACGCCGGAACCTGCGCCGCGCAGCACCGGGGCATCCGTTTTGACGGTAAATCAGCTTTTTGAATCGTTTCTAAGTCATGCGGATGTGAAGCCGTCCACGTATGCCCGCTATAAAACCGTCATTGACCTTCACATTCTTCCAAAGCTCGGCAAGCGACGTGTCGCAGGTTTGACGGCGAAAGAACTTTCTGGGTATCTGGCCGAGAAGCGAAAATGCGGAAATCTGCGCACCGGTGGCCCGCTCTCTGAAAAGAGTGTACGAGACCTGGCTGTACTGCTTAAAAGTGCGCTCCGCTTTGCGCAGAAAGAGTTTCACATTTACACGGATGCACTGAATATGCCGCTGCCGTCATGCAAACAAAAGCGTGTGCGCGTCTTTTCAGATCAGGAGGTGCAGTTGATGGCAAGGAAGATTCAAGATGTGTCCAATCAAAAGAACACCGGCATTCTGCTGGCCTTGTGCGCCGGGATGCGGATCGGCGAGATCTGTGCGCTGAAGGTATCTGATATCGACTTTTTAGCCGGTACGATAGACATTTCACGCGCCGTGCAGCGGGTTCAGGCGGGCAAGAAAACGGAACTGCTGGTGCAAACGCCGAAAAGCGACGCTTCGGAGCGCGTGATCCCGCTCACATCGGACTTGCTTTGCTATCTGAAAACCGCAGTCCGTGGATTGCCGGAGCACGCGTATATTCTGACCGGCCGGACAGATAAACCAATGGAGCCACGAACGCTTCGTTACTATTTCAGCGGCTTCCTGAAGCAATGCGGCATCCGATACCGAAATTTCCACGTGCTGCGGCACACATTTGCAACACGCTGCATCGAGACAGGCATGGATGTCAAAAGCCTGAGTGAGCTGTTGGGCCATGCGGACGTTCGCACCACTCTAAAGTTGTATGTGCATCCCTCTTTGGAATCCAAGCGGCGGGCGATTCAGAAAATCGCACTTCTGGATATTTGTTCGTAAAGTGCATTCGCCGTCAAGCATTCTGGTCAATGTGCCGAAAGCACCTGAAAATACAGAGAAATTTATCCGCCGATCCTCAAGTGCTACACTTTGGGAAAAGTTTTCGGAGCATTTATCCACCATTCACATATTACCGCCAGGTGTTATGGCTGAGTGGATTCAATTTGCATACCTGTTATATGAAAAGAAAGATGCCCCGAAA
>OGXR01000217.1_pt1 | contig 44754 bp, 68 predicted proteins | sample 1576331 | NCBI WGS metagenome assembly OGXR01 (sample SAMEA3541473, study PRJEB24748) | human gut metagenome | biome: human gut; feature: human-associated habitat; material: faeces | place: China | collected 2012 | reverse complement strand
GCCGGACACCCTTGCATTGCCGAACACCTCTGCATTGCCGAACACCCATGCATCGCCGGACTGGTTTACATTTTCTTCTTTTTCTACCCATCCGCCAGTTTCTCCAGTTTTTACAACTCCAAATGAAACGAGCGCCTTGATTCGGAAAAGTTTCTTTCCGAAAATGTTAATTTTGGTTTCTGATGTTAATTCAAATTTCTTCATTTTCTTCCTCCTCTTTAATTACTGTGAAGTTGCAGTTTCTTTCTTATCTGATTCTTGCTCCAGATTATTCTAAGAAAAAACTTTCCGTCTTCTTCTCGAATAATGTCTTGCCATTCAGATTAGCTCGAATCTCATATTTATGATCTTGATATTGACTCTCTTGAAGAATCTGGGCTAAAATGTCGTTTGGAGTAACCAATTGACATGTAAAAGTAGCTTGCGGACATTGAAGTTGTGACTCAATATCTGATATTCTCTTTTCAAGAGAACGGATCTTTTTCCTGGTTGATTTTTTCACGCCTTTCTCCTTTCTGCTGATAAATTTTCGTGTTATACTCTCCTTTGGAAAGGAGGTGCAAGAATGACTGATAATGAAAAACGCGCACATGATTTAGCCATTGCAGTTTGCATTGATGCTTGCCATTTAAAACGTCAATCTCAAGTTGATGCTGGCAAAACTCATGTAACCGTCGATTATTTCGAAGAATACATAAATGCTTATGAATCCGCATTAGAAGCATTCAACGAAAAATATCCATCTGGAAAATAGGTTTTTTATTAATCAAACATGTTAAGGAAATAGGTTTCTTTGATGTTCGCACCATCTTAGAAGCCTTTTTCTTTTTCTTCTTTTTGCTCATAAACTTTGCTCCTTTCTATTCCGGTAACTTTGGTTCAAGAAACTTATCTGTTCCAACTATAGACTTTATTTCTCAATAATCCAATTTAATTGGATTTATCAGGCACACAAATAAAGTCAATAGGAATACCGGAAAGTTCACTCATTTTTCTAAGCTGTGATAAAGTAGGCTCAGTATTTCCTTTTTCCCAATTAATAACTGTATTATTGGAAACTCCAAACTTTTCAGCCCATTCTTTCTGATTACATCGTGCATTTACACGAACTGCTTCTAAACAAATCTGTGGCATTTGTTTGCCTCCTTTCTTAATTTCTGAACTCATTATAATCCAATAGCTTTGGATTGTCAACACCAAAATCCAAAAATATTGGATTTACTATTGAATTTTTTTTGAATATGGTGTACAATGCAAAATGTAAGGAGGAAAGAACAATGACAAACGAAGAGCAGAAAAGAATCTTTTCAAAAAATCTAAGCCGATATGTTGCCGAGAGTGGCAAGCAGCAAAAGGAAATTGCCGAAGCTATCGGAGTTAATCCAACTACTTTTAATATGTGGTATACTGGAAAGGCAATTCCCGGAACTGGAAAATTAGGTACCTTGGCAAAATATTTTAGAATCGGTCTTTCAGATTTAGTGGATGAAAAGCAAGACAAAGAAATTGATGCAGAATATGCAGATGTTTCAATGAAAATCGGGCTGACAGATAAACGATTCATGAAAATAATTCTTGAATACGATAAACTGTCGCCCGATAAAAAAGATTTGTTATGTGATTTTTTCGAGAAGTTTATTTTCTAAGCAACAGGGCGGGAGTCATCTTCCTGCCCTTTCTTCTTTATATCCTCTTTTTACGAACCAATAAATAAGATTTAATATCTTTTCACTATGTATATTTTCTATCATTTCAATAATTTCCTTTTTGTAATCCATATTATACCTCCTACCGCACAAAAACATTTACTCTCTTTTACATTGCATTATCTTTGGTACGATAAAGTAGCATCGGCAGACAAATCCCTCCTTGCTAACTGCCAGTGATAAACCAGAATGTGCGTAATCGCAAAGAAAATATTCGCACTATCGAATATAAAATGCGTTTTACGTGGAATTATACGGTATAGCAGCACAAAAATAATCTGTATCTGGTTAGGAACGCTCCTTCTGACTGTAGAATGTCTGCTAGATTGCCGGACAAGGCTGACCGTAGAATTTTTACATGAGAGATTGCGTGTCCGACTCGGAACATGAACTATGTAACTGATTATTAATATTATTCCGACAAAAATTATAACTTTTTTGGCTAATTTCAAAATACCGCCTCTTTTTTTAGACAAAAACAACTTTACATGATGTATATAATAGCACATTTTTACACTGTTTTAAATAAATCCGACAAATTTCGAAACAAAAATTTTAACAAAAATATTCTAAATCATTACAATATGTGCTAGAATCAACTCAAAAGTATAAGGAGGAACTGTAGTATGAGTACAGAGAAAACTAAGAAATGCAAGTATTGCAAAACAGAGATTCCGGCGGACGCTAAAGTATGCCCGCAGTGCCGAAAGAAATTAAAAGGTGGAAAGCTCAAATGGGTTGTGCTGATAATCCTTGTCGGAGCGATCATCGGAGCTGTAGCGGGTGAAAGTGATTCGGAATCAGGTAAAAGTGCAACAACGGCTACTTCTTCAGAAAAGAAAGAAGCTGCACCGATCGAGTATACCACTGTTTCCGTTAATGATATGATGGCAGATCTTGATAACAATGCCATGGGAGCATCTGATAAATACAAAGATAAATATCTTGAGATTACTGGAAAACTTACAAACATTGACGCTTCTGGAAAGTATATTAACTTGATGGCTGATGGAGACTTTGAGATTATCGGAGTTCAATGCTACATAAAAAATGATGAACAAAAAACAAAAGTAGCTTCCATGACCAAAGGAGAGACAGTTACTTTAAAAGGGAAATGTACAGATGTTGGAGAAGTCTTTGGATATTCTCTTGATATTGATGAAATAGAATAAATAATAAAAAAGCCGGCTCCTGCGACCAACAGGAACCGGTTTAATAAATAAGATAATCTCGGAGAAAATCTTACCTACACTATGATTATATCATCTCCTGGATTATCGCACAAGTTAAAAAAAGGAGAATGATAAAATGAATGAATCAGTATGCATCTATCTAAGGAAATCCAGAGCTGATCGGGAAGCTGAAGCGCATGGAGAGGGTGAAACCCTCGCCAGACATGAACGGATCCTGTTAGATCTCGCAAAGAAAAAAGAGTACATCGTGGGCGCTATTTACCGCGAAGTGGTATCGGGAGAAACTATCGCCGACCGTCCTGTCATGCAGCAGCTTCTTCACGAGGTAGAATCCGGGCTGTGGGATGGAGTTCTGGTTGTGGAAATAGAACGTCTTGCCAGAGGTGACACCATCGACCAGGGTGTTGTATCAAGAGCTTTTCAATACTCTGACACGAAGATTATTACTCCAACAAAAATATACGATCCGAACAATGAATTTGATGAAGAGTATTTTGAGTTTGGACTATTTATGAGCCGAAGAGAATATAAAACCATCAAGCGCCGACTGAACGCCGGAAGGATCTCATCGGTCAAGGAAGGGAAATACTGTGGTAACAAACCACCTTACGGATACGAAAGAGTTAAGCTCGAAAAAGAAAAAGGCTATACTCTCCGACCTGTTCCGACTCAAGCTGAGATTGTAAAAATGATCTACACCTGGTATGCCGGTGATGGCTGCGAACAAATTGGAGTTGCGAAGATTGCACGGAAATTAAATGAAATGGGAATAGAATCTGCACTATGCGGCGACTGGACTCCTGCCAGTATACAGGGAATTCTGACAAATCCGGTATACATCGGGAAAATCCGATGGAATGGGAGAAAAACAGTGAAGACTATACAGAATGGTCAAGTAATTAAGACACGCCCACGATCAAAAGATACTCTTATATGCGAGGGATTGCATCCAGCTATTATATCGGAGGACCTGTTTAACTCCGTACAGGAAATACGAAAAAAGAACCCACCTCGCCCAGTTAGTATAGCAAACTCGATTCGTAATCCACTTGCCGGAATTGTCTATTGCAGCAAATGTGGTCGCGCCATGGTTCGCCGCCCTTATCAAAAGCGCAGGCAGGAAGATACCCTCATGTGTCCATATACGTCTTGCCCCACAGTAAGTAGCAAGTTGTCTCTGGTTGAAAAAGCTGTGATTGATGGAATTAAAGAGATCGTGGAGGAATATAAGTTAAACAATGATATTAATGCATCTTCAAAGGATATTGATTGCGTAATAACCTCTAAACAAAATCTCATACATGAGAAAGAAAACGAGCTGGAAAGCTTAAACGCCCAAAAAGCAAAACAATATGACCTACTCGAACAGGGTATCTATACCACTGAGGTTTTCCTTGAACGTGCCAAAACAATATCCGCATCTATCCAGTCTTGCTCCGATACTATAGAAAAATTAAAAGAAGAAATTAAACACGATCAGAACATTATAAAGCAACAATCAGATTTTATTCCTCGTTGCGAAGAGCTACTCGATAACTATTGGAGCCTTGACACGGAATCGAAGAATAAAATGCTTAAGAGTTTGATTGAAAAGGTTGCCTACTCAAAAGATACTAAAAACGCTTATGGGAAAGGCAACGAGATTGGTTTCCAGCTAGACATTTTCCCAAAAATCCAGAAGAATAATTAATGATATCTTCTATGTGCTGACGAATTGGCTCATTGATGTTATCAGTAATTAAAAAAAAGAAATTCCCGGGGCTAATTCCCCGGGATATTTTTACTGCTTCTTAATATATTTTGCAGATGCAAAGCCATAATACTTTCCTGCAATACGGATATAATACCACTTACTACCGTTTTTATCTTTCTGGGTAAAATTCATTACTTCCACTTCATTTCCCTGGTTGAGCTTTGGGTATTTTTTGATGTTCGGGTACTCAGTTCCAGCCCAAGTACGCACATTAAGCACAGTGGCAGTTACATTTCCCTTGAAAAGCACCTGTGTCTTATCCTGTTTGCTTGAAATTACAACTGGCTTATTAACCGATTCTTTTGCAAGATATCCAGTCCAGATCCAGCCAATACCGATACCGGAAACTTTTACATGCGTCCACTTTCCACTTGTTTTTCCATCAATTTCAACAACGGTTCCTTTATTGATTGAACCCATAACGTAACCATTCGGTGTTTCACGGACATACAAGTCATTTACTGTTGCTGCTCTGGTTCCAGTCTTTTTCCATGTGGCTGTCTCTTCGTAAGATCCCCAGTCAATCCAAACATATCCATCAATGGAAGAATCACTGATTAAATAGGACTTATTGCGAACCGCTCCGCCATTTGCCACCACGCCAGCTACACTAGAAGTATTTCCTTCGTTTGTATAGATTCTCGAGCTGTCAAAACTCTTCACACTTCCAACATGAGAACCATTGCGAAAGATTACAAGTGCTCCGACTTTTGGCTTGCTGTGCCAAGTTCCGTTTGTTTTAGCATGATTAGTGATTGATACGCAATTGTAAAATCCTCCACCCATAATCTGTAAGGCTTTTGTGATTCCTAGGATTTTCACCAATTTCCAAAACTGATATTCCGCGCACCACGGCTGCCCCTGGCATCCTGGCTGCCCCCAACTATTTACATCTCTTGCGAATTTTGTGTAATTGTTGTATCCGGCATTCTTTTTAAAATCATCCAGATAGGCATTACTTTTCTTTTCAAGGTACCCACCGTTGGATGCGTAATAATCACCAAGGTTTAAAAATTCCTGTAATTTGCTCATTATATCATTCCTTTCATATTGATAAGTACATGATACAACGAGCAATTGTGAATTTCAGCCCCACATTTTATACAATATACCTACCATGATTAAATTCTCTGTCATAACGACATCACCTCCTTACCACAAGTATAATCGGTATCATGGTAAGGAAGCTACTTTTTCCTATAAGCTCCAGCAAATAAAATAGTGACAATGTTGAACAAGAAACTATAATTCGTTTTTATAAAACTATAGAATAATTGTTTTATGCCTTTATAGTCCATATAGGAGCATTATCTTTCATCATTTGTATGCCATTCATTCCATCCGTATAAAATCCAATGGTTGTTCGTTTTCCATCAGTTGTATAAAAATCCAGGTATGCATTATCTATACCAGAGGAGCCCGAACGGAAAACAACGCTACTTACATTTCCGTTAAATTTTTTTTTGGATTCACTATTTAGTTGGTTGAGCGCACCCACAATTGTTTTATTGCTAGTCTGCAATTCCGAAATGGTAGCCTCATTTAATTTCTTAGCTACCCACTTCCAGAAAGTACCAAAAAGGAGTTTTTTATTCTTTCCATCTGTAGAATCACGAACCATCACTTCGTCTGCGTCTACTGGTGTTGCTGTTTTTTCGGTGTAGTTGTTCCAATTGTTATTTGCCATAGTCTTATACCTCCGTTGAAATATGTTGTTTGATAAGTTGTTTCAATTCTTCTAGCTCCGCTTTCACGGAATCAAGCTCAGATTGTATATCTTTGACTTTCTCATGCTCGTTCTTCAACATGGCGAACATACAGGGAATCATAATACGGTAGTTCCAGTTTTCAGCATGTCCTTTTTCGTTATGATCGACAGCGATTGGAAATCTTCGGTCAATATCCTCTGCAACAAACATTGGCATTTCTTTACCGCACCGTTCATCTTGCTCCATAAGATATCCGTCTTTGTATTTCGCCCAGATTACTTTGATTTTATAGAGGTCTTCCAGTTCGTCTTCTTTTACGGTTTTCCCGAGTACTTTATAATGCATAGAGGATGACGCAATTGTTCCGACATCTCCATTATTATTTTTCCCCAAGTTACTACCGGTTATGAGCTTAGGCATTTCTGGCACATTGAGAGTTAGAGAACTGCTTCCGGTTGTCTCAACTTTCATCCTGGATACTGTTTTTAAAAGAAGACCAGCTTGTTTGCTCTCCAAAACAGTCCAATATCCATCAGAGTATTGCGCGGATAAATCAAGAAGTCCATGAACATGGGAGGAATCGTAACCAGCTGTAGCTACAGACTCATTTATCTGGAACCACTCTTTTCCCTTGAAGTTTTTAAACCCAACCGAGTTATCTATTTGAGTTATTATATTTCCATTTGCGTCGTACACCTCAAAGGTGCCATATCCATTATTCGGACCGCCAAGCTTCAACGTTCCGCCTTTAGCATAGGTGAACGAAATATATAACTGGTTGCCCTCTTTATAAATTCCTTTCATGGAACCATTATTTGTAAGAAGATTAAATATCTCTTCGTGGGTAAGCGCGTCCACATCTATCACCACAGGGACAGATTGCATATCCAGCTGATTTGTAGTTCCATCTGCTGCATACAAGATAAATCTAACAGACACAATGCTTCTATCCAGCGAGCTAACAGTATAGCTTTTACTCGGCTCATTCACAGTTGAAACCAATGCGTTTGTAAATGTAGAGCCATCCGTGGAAGTTTGCACATACCATCTACCGGAATATGCTGTTCTTGTAGCACTGTCACCATCTCGATAATAAGCTTTTGCCGTAATTGTACTTGGTATAACCTTATCATCCTGTCCTCGCTTTAGGATATTGGATGAAAGCTCGATAAAATATGTCCTGCCAGGTACACCCTGTTCTCCTTTTTCGCCCTGTTCACCCTTTATCTTTGTCCATCTATATTTTGTCGGGTCGATGGAATCATCCGGCGTGTCGTAATCAGTATATTGGCCAATATACTGCTTTCCGGCACTGACAACTACATCAAAGCCAGTTTTTCCGTCAGCACTATTCGCATAAGCTATGTGGAAATATGGCGTCTTTCCGTCCGCACCTGCTTTTCCAGGGATGCCTTGTGCGCCATTCGCGCCTTTTACAAGTGTCCACGCGTAATCATCTGGATTAGTACTATCTTGCTCGGTAAAATCCGCATACATACCGATATACTCACGATTACTGTCCGACACAGAGAAATCTGTTTTTCCATCCGCAGAATTCGCATAAGCAATGTGTGTATAACTTGTTTTTCCATCTTTTCCGTCTGCTCCATCCTTGCCATCAGAACCGTTTTCCCCATCAGCGCCTTTGTATCGGGTCCATGTATAATCAGCCGGATCATCACTTTCCGTTGGCGTTTCCTTATTATTTGCAATTCCGATATACGCAACATATTCTGGCTTCAGATAGATTGGATTTCCTACAGTATCACATATTGTATTCCCATCTGTATCAATCCATGGAACAGTATCTGGGTTATCTGACATATCTTCGCCGTTTGGCATAGAAGCATATTTAATCCAGGTATATCCATTCTTTCCGGGCTGTCCATCATCCCCGCGAAATTTCGCCCAGGTATAGGCAGCTGGATCCGTGCTGTCATCCTGTAAATAATCTGTGTAAGTACCAATATAAATATCTGGTGTCTTTGTCATCTGTCCAGATGTTGGATTTTCTACCGGAGCATATTTAATATGCAAATACGGCGTTTTACCATCCGCCCCTGGAGTTCCAGGAATTCCTTGTTCTCCTCTCGGTCCTTGTGGGCCTTGAATACCTTGTTCTCCTTGTGGTCCCGGTATGCCTTGGTCTCCTTTTGGTCCCTGGAGACCGTCAACACCATTTGTACCATTTTTCCCAGCATAAATTTTAGCCAGCGAAAATCTTTTAACTACTGATAAAACACTGATATATGTTGCTTTGATGTCTACCCATCCATCGTCAGTGGATAATGCTGTTACTGTGTATGTCTTGGTCGCATTATTCCAGGATCCTGTTACGCTATCTGATTTGATAATTGTAAAATTACAATCAGATGTAATATCCTGCGTTCCGTACATCACGACTGCCTGCGTGTTTACGTTATTCGGAAACGTTCCGTAATTTCCATCAGAATCAACAGAAATACCCTGGTATTCGTTACTCAGCTGCAATGTCATATTCTTTGCAAGAGCAGCTGCTTCCTGCGCCTGTTTGGCTGCCGCTAAAGCATCCTCGGAATCCTGTAATGCTTTTGTTACGTCCGTGTCTTTTAACCTTTCCCAGTAATACCCTTTTCCATCATTGCGGAATCTGTAAGCATGGCTGTCTCCATCATAATACAGATCACCTACATGCTTACTCATTTCTGTATCAGTTAGCCACTCGTTTGCCGGGTAATTGCTAAGTGTAGGCGCAGGAGTCCCGGTCCAGGTATTGATATTTCCGTCAATCTGACCTTGCATACTGTTTAACAGTCCGTCCAAAGGTGATGCACCGATTCGCACGGATGCGCCGTCAATTACAATCTGGTTATTATCAATATCGGCTGAGAAGATAATTTTCCCGTTTGTGTCCCGGACAACTAACGCACCGGCATTAATATAACTTGCATTGATTCCCTCTGCGTACAGAAGCCTTGCAATAAGCTCTCCATTAATATTTAATCCATAAGGATACGTCTTTCCTCCATCCATGGAAATGCCAATTGCTTCTGCCGTAAACTTCCATACAATATCAGATTCTTCCAGTGTAGGCTTATTATGCGCATAATAGATATTACTGCCATCATCCTGTGGCTCTACAGTCATGTATAAACCACCAGAAGTTTTAAGTGTATTATTAAGCCTTTCAACGGCTTTTTCGCGCTCTGTGCGTTCATCCTTAACAAGTTGTCTAGCTTCTACCAGTGCTTTTGTAGCTTCCGACATATATGTGCTGCTATTTCGGATGGGATCATCTGCCTGCGTTTTTACAGTGGTAATGCCATTTAACGGAGATGATACATCAGTGATTGGTGTAAGATATCCATTGCCGTTTCGATCAAAACTGCGTGCCATATCACCAAATTCTAACAGAGGATTATAAATCAGATCCCCCTGCAGATTTCGGAATCTGGCCCCGACCAGATTACCGCCAATCCATGCCGCTACAGTTCCGAGGTCACTGTCAGACAGAAGATTGTTTTCTAACTCCAGGACGTACCCGGCACTTCCAAACAGGGATTCTGATTCTTTGTTTTTTACTCTGATGCCGGTAATTATAATATCATCACTGGAAAGAGTCGGGCTATTTACATAATCCTCTAACCTGGTTGGAGCTAAGGAGCCGCTTTCGACAGCTCCAAAATTCCACTTAATAAATTGCAAATACCCTCTATTGTCAATCCTGGCGTTTGCTGTCTCCAACATTGCCGCCCAACCGATCAATTGGCGGAATGTCATATTATCTGGGAACGCTGTGACAATTACATTTCCATGTGCCATAGAGGAAAACCCCATAGGGATATTCAAACTCTCGCAAGCGTCTCTTACCAGCGCCATAATCGGCTGTGGAAGCGTCAGAGCACTATAATATTTAGCATTGGTTTTATACATGTCATCCAGCGCCGTAAAGCTCAATATTTCACCGTATTGCTCTGGGGTGGTAATTGTATAGACGCCCTTATCAATCGTCTCATATCGGTCTTCCGACGCGGCTCTGGATAGAACTATGCTGTTTCCATCAGTGTCTAAAATCGGCTCATAAAAATCATCCATCCAAATTGATTCACTGGCTGGTTCTGCTACGGAAGTCTGGAGTTTCAAATAGGCGTGAACTTTTGCCTGGTAGAAATTATAATCTTTCCACTGATCCTCTGTATTGTCCAGTTCAAGCTTCATTGTTTTGCAAACTGTAGCGCCGACCGGGAAGCTGCTACTATCCGCACAATCGGAAAAGTCATTGTTGCCGATCATAATCTCGTTTTCAAGCGTCTTTGTTGTTCCGTCAGCAAAGGTGATCTCCACGATTTCAATTACTTGCTCACCATCCTGCAACTTTTCTTTAAAAGTATTTGATACATTAATCAAGTGGATTCACCCCCTGCATATTAAACGATATCTCAGAGTAATACTCTCCAACATGCCTTATATTGTAGTGCATTTTTCCAACATAAAATTTTTCTGATCGCCATTCGTTTTTATGTGCTAACCAATGATGCAAAATAAATGGTTTTCCTTTTATAATCGCATTTACCAGATTAGTTGATTTCTCGTTAACCGGCACATTAGTTGCCTTATAACTGTATTGGATTACTGTAAAAAGTGGAGTTATCAATGCAACTCCTTTTTGAGTTCGGTTACTTCCTTCTGAATAGGTGGTTTCAAAATTACACTGCATATCCTCATCTGGCTGAGGGATGAGAAGCCCATTTATTTTATATCTATCAGTTATTGATTTGCTTATCGAAAATGCCACGTTCTCACCCCCCCTATGCCAGTTCAAACGGATTTGTACCGCTTGCATCACGCCTTAACTTTGCTTCGTCAATCATCTCATCAAATATCGTTCTGCGGTTCAATTGCGCTGTAAATCTGTAATTTCCACCACTACCCTGATTTCCTCCGGTTTCTTCTCTCACGATTTGTCTTAACAGGTCTTCTGGTGCTTCCAGGTTGCGCCCATTCTTCTGATCTCCAAGCACTGCAAGGAACTCTGATCTTGGCGGGATAACGGCACCTTTTGCAAGATATGGAATTGTAGGAACTCTTGGGAAATTAGCCGTAAATCCAATTGTCCTTGATCCAAACGGAGTTGGAACCTTCCACGGTCCAAATGTAAATGCTGATTCAATGACGCCGATTGCGCTGTTTACAGTTCCAATAGCGCTGTTTGCAATTCCAATCACCTTGTTTAATATATCTTTGATAGTATCGCGTATACCTTCAAAAACTCTTACAACTGTATCTCTGGCACTTGTAAATTTATCAACGATTGCATCATGAATAGCATTTACTTTTCTGTCAACAAATGTTGTTATACTTTCCCATATAGATGACGTTTTTTCTGATACAGAATCCCAAATTCTTGTAATTTTAGACTTTATTCCATCAAATACTGTCGAGACTGTAGTTTTTATTGCTTTCCAAGTATTAGACAGCCATGTTTTTATAGCATTCCATATTGTAACAGTAACTGTTTTTATTGCGTTCCAAGAAAGAGAAATGATACTTTTTATTATTGTTAATGCGGTTTCCACTATTCCCTTAATAGCTTCCCAGGCTCCAGATATAATATCTTTTATAAGGTTCCATACACCTCTTGCAATTTCTTTGATTCCGTTCCATGCCAGTTCCCAATCTCCTGTAAAAACTCCTTTCAAAAAATCAATAACTCCGCTCAGAACATCTAATACATCTCCAATAATTTTAATAACGGATTTTATTGCTTCTATAACAGTGCTACCAATTACATTTGCCACGTCTGCTATTACTGGAATTGCGTTCGATATAATCCAGCTAATTATTGGGACTAAAATATTTTCCCAAAGCTCTTTTAAGATATCTATTAATTTGCCAAGAAACGTTTGGACCTTTACAAACATTTCTCCCAATTCCCCATCCATAAGCTCTTTTATTTTAGAAGCCAAACCTTGCAGAACCGGTAGAATATATGTGTTATATCCATCTATTAAAGTTCCAAAAATGGTTGAAAGTCCATTAGCTATTGAATCGAAAAAAGGTTTTAAATGCTCGTTGTATAATGCGGTCACCAAATCAGAAAGATTTTGAATAACTGTCGATAATCCATCGGTTATTGTTTCGATAACCCCAAGTGTTCCTTCGACTGCGCTTTTTAATATATCCTTATTATCAATGAACGGCTGTGTGATCATATTCAGCATATCTCTTCCAAGTCTTGCACATAATCCCATAGCAGTCATTGAGATATTTGAGAATATCCCTATGATATTGGCTGTTATCTGCTGCGCAATTTCTCCACCAAATGCAGAAAATACCTCTGCTAGAGCGGATGAAAAATTTCCTTCAATTTGAGCAACCTCAGATCCAATATCAAACATATCAATTAAATATGTTTTTATTCTACTGGTGTTTTGCTTTAGAAATTTTTCTATTCCTCCAATAAGATTTTGAGCAATTGTTATTCCAATCCTCGAAAAAGATCCAGATACTCTTCCAATGGAATAGGCAAATGTATCTAAAAAATCACTTGCCGCTCCAATTACTTCTGGATCAGTAAATATATTCTGCAAGGATTTCCCGATAGAGTTAATATTTTCCTTAATATCATCAAAAATCGGTTTGTAATCGCCTAGTCCATCCCAGAATCCTTTTGATAGCAATTTGGCTAATTTTTTAAACTTCTTTATTATGGAATCAAGCGGCTTGGACATTTTTTTAATAGTCGTTTCGCCTTCTGCAAGTTTTCCGTAATCCACATTGCTTACTGCACCAGATAATCCTCCAGACGCTCCACCACTCCCGCCAGATGAAGATGGTATGGAAGAGCTACTATCTGTAGAGGTAGCTTTGTGTATTTCGTCCAATGAAGAAAGATAATTTTTTGTTTCTTTATTTGCCTTTTTCGTTGCCTTAGCATTATCGTTTGTGGCATCTGCCAGTTTCTCTGCATTATCGGCTGCCTGTCCATACTGATCTGCCGTATCTGCAACTGTATCTGTTCCGGCAAGCCCTGCGCCGCTTCCACCTGTCTGACCTGATGATTTCTTGCCAGTAATAAGCTCCGTGAATGACTTAAATGCGTTTGCCAGAGTCGCCAGTTTGCCGAGAAGAATATTGATTACTTTCAGAACAGGTGTAAAAATATTAATCAGCCCTTGTCCGACTGTTGCCTTGAGGGACTGCAACTGCAACTGCATCACTCGCACCTGGTTCGCCCAGCTGTCAGAAGTACGAATGAAGTCTCCAGATGCGGCTGATAACTGTTTCTGCACAAAAGCCAATCGGAGAGCAACTTTCTCCTGTTCGGTCATGGCAGATGTGGTTTTGCCATAGCCGTTTGCAAGTGCGTATTGGTCAAGTGCCGACTGGGTCATTACCACGCCGAGGTCCTTGAGCGTTTCTGTTTCGCCCGTAAACACTGATTTTAGCTTGATATAAGCCAAGTCTTGACTGATATTGTAAAATGATGCTACGTCACCAGTAAGCTGTGTCAGAGCCGTTGACATATCATAAGCCTGTGCCTCTGAGAATCCGAATGACTTAGACATTGCTCCGAACGTACCAACATACCTTTTTGCCATTGTCTCTGACAGTCCGGCTGAGACCATTGAATTCTTTGCAAATTCATTGACCTTATCCGACATGGTGGTAAATGTAACATCGACCACATTCTGAACTTCTGCGAGGTCGGAACCAAGGGCAACGCACTCTTTTCCAAACTGTACTAACTTACCAACTGCAAAAGTCCCACCAATCAGTAGACCGATTTTTTTTACAGCACTACCAAGGCTGTTAAATGACTGTTTAATCCTTGATACTCCATTATCAATTCCAGATGTATCAAACTTGGTATCAATAATAATTGAGCCATCAGCAGCCATGTGTCCACCTCCTAACTATTTGAGGTTCAACATCTCATTCAGCTTATCTTTATAAGCTTGCTCCTCATCGCTGAGACGTGTTTTTATATCAATAATGTTCTTGTTCTCTTGATAGAATTTCTTTTCCCATTTATCGAGCTTTTCGCCCTTCGCCTTTTTAGAACGGATCCCAACCACTGTATTAAAAAGGCATTCACCGGATTCCATAAAGTATCCAAAGAACGTCCACCAGTGCATGTATGGAACGGCTCTGATTTCTTTACCAGCAACCTTGTTTACAGCCGGAACGATCATATCTCCGTCTTGTTTCCAGTCCATCAAGCGAGGTTTGGGTTTATTCGGACTATCGTCAACTTGACCACAGTCAATAAACTCGCAAGCTTTCCGACAAGCTTCTACAAGATGTTCTGAGGGTATGCTTTGCCAATCCTCGAACAGAATCTGCAACATAACAACTGCTTTTGCCTGTTCGTCTAACTCTGGATCATTCTGCGCAATGAGAATATCAATGATTGCTCGAAAATCCGTTCTGATAGAAAAATCCACCCCACTTATGTTCAGTGAGGTGGGAAGCTCATAGGCGGTCATTTTTCATATTTCTCCGTATACTTGTTAACTGCTGCCTGCATTTTCTTTTTTCTCTTTTCAATTTCCGGTGCGATTGCTTCTGCGATCTTGTCCAGAACGATATAAGCAAATACCTGGCCATTACCGAATACAGTTGTTGCGGTAATTGGTTCTTTAAACAGGTCTTTTGATGCTTCGTAGCCAAGCAGATAGTTGATCTTATCTTCGAGCTGTTTATTTAACTCTGCCATTTCTTTTCCGGAAGTAACTTTCTGAATAGAATCTTTGAATTGTTCAAAATATTCTGTCAGCTCCTCTGCACGTGCTGCTACATTGATATCGGTCGGATTCAGTTTGAAAGAAGAAAAAACTTCGTCTTTGTTATTTGTGAATGTAAAAATGAGAATTCCATCATCAATTTTGGTGTTAATTATTTTTGCCATTTAGCATGTCCTCCTTGTATATGTGTTTATTCACTGTCGGCTGTGAATGTACCGGAACTGATATCAAATTTTCCTTTTACACGCTCACCAACGTAGTTCACAGTAAACGGAATCTGATAGCCGGATGTATCGCCGCCATAGGAAGTCGGTACAACGTAGCAGTCCTGCTGGTATGCTTCATACTTGCCTGCCGTGGCTTCTGTCCAGAGATGAACTTCAACTGCTTTTGTTTTGAGGTTGTCGTCTTTGAGACGTCCATCTACAATCTTCTGCAATGCTGTAAACAGATCAGAAGTAGTGTCTGCATAGAACGGATCAGCGTCAGAAGAAACTTCATAGCCGTTGTGTTTAAATGTGGATTCTCCAAGAATGTTTTTAGATGTTTCAGTATCTGGATTGAGTTCTACGTTATACTCTTCCAGGTCCTTTCCAAGACGCTCATATTTCGGCGTCAGTCCTCCACAGAGGGAACCTGCGTCAATATAATGAGCCATGTATTTACGGTCAATTTTGCCTGTAACTGCCATAGAAATGTCCTTTCTGCCTATAACTCTTAAAGGCTGTGTAGGTTAGCGACTATCTCCAATTGATAGCCGGTTAGTTGTTATATTTAAGTGGTGTAATCACCATTTTTCCCAGTCATATTCGTATTTTACTGTGATTGGAAGCAACCAGTCCTGTACGCCGTTCTCCTGCGGTTCTAAACCATAGGAGTTGTCACGTGTGATACGTTTTATCACTCGCCCCTGTGAAAGCTCTGGAAACACATTTAAACGCGTCTCAGAGCCATTTATAATAACTGGTTCCCGGCATATCCATTTACCGAGATTGTCAAGGAACTTCTGAACAGATAGTTTCTGCCTTTCTTTGTCAGATGCTGTACGATATACCACGTAAAATGGGTACTGACATACCTGATGCATCGTTCCGCAAACATCTTCTTTTTCTGAATAGATCAGCGCCCCGTTGTCTGCCGAGAACGCAATTCCGGACTCCTTGCCAAGTTCCTCAAACTTGATTGTTTCATTTTCATATAGTCCCGGATACTGGTTCAGAAGTGCTTTCATGGCATCTGTCAGAATCTCGTATCCGGTTGCATCTTTTCCGATAGGTTTATCCGCCATGTCTGCCACCTCCTGCCTGTGCTTTTACTTTGCGAATCCATGTGCTACCGTATTGTCGTTTAGCGGCATCGAACCACTTTGCTTGTGCCTGTGGGTGAATTTGTTTGGTGTATTCAAGATTTTCCTTTGCGGCTGTCTGACCAGAAAACTGACTAACAAGAACTTTCTTTGCTCCACGTCTTGCGTAGGGACTTCCAGTTGCTTCATCAACCATTCCTTTCCCCTCGTACAGAAAACGCCCATAAGGAGCCGCCGCCGCGCATACTTTCCCAGTTCCTTGCAAAGATGTACTCTCAACTCTTGTCCGATTGATAAAATTTCCGGTAATCATTGGCATAAATGGAACCATGCTGTCCATAACCATTCCGTCAAGGAGATACTGGGCTTCTTGATACTGTCTGGAAAACCTGTCCATATTCAGCTTGATTTTCATATCTCCATCGACTATGGAGAATCCTTTGAAATGATGAATCTTACTCATATTACTTACCCAGAATCTCAAAATGTGGAATCAGCGTATACGGACCGCCAACACTGGTAATCTTAAACACGTTATCTCTGTTCTCATTCATGTACTGATAGAATCCATTCCGATAATCGCTATCGGTTACCGTTCCGCCAATCCACTCACCCTCCCAGAAGAATGATTCATCCGAGAATGTAATAGTGTCCTCCAGAGCGTTGTTAATCTGCTGTTTCCACTCTTTAGGTGGCATCCATGGAAGAATCTTGCTGTCTTTATCAGTAATGGTTATATCGCCATTCTGGGCGGTATAGCGTACGTGTAACTGTGCGTTGTCTGTTGCGTCTGGTCCGTACTTCTTAAGGATTGCTCCTTTGTCCGTAATGAGGTCAACGCCGGATAAAACATGAGGATACCAGTACACATCTCCTGTCGTGGCTGATTCATAATAATCAAAAATCGTCACAGTTTTGCTATACATGATACCCTCTCCTTAATTATTCTTTCTGCACTGTCTGCTTAATAACCTGATTCACACCAGTAGCCGACAATCCGTTAAACATACCGACTGCAACCGCCGTGATATAGTCCGATGCCGGGAAATCCGGGATAACTCCCATTCCGACAGCTCCAAGAATCCCACCAATAACCGCCATGATTACTGGAATCCATTCATCAGAGATTCTTTTTGATGCTTTACAGCCCATTCCTACGATGTAGCAAATCATAACGATTGCGATACATGAGCCTAATGTTGAAATGTCCATTATTCAGATACCTCCTTAAATTCTTCTTCAAACTCATCCTTTGTCATTGTATCGAAATATCCTTCTTCATCACACAAGACGTAATCCCCAGGCTCTACGAGTACCGAATCAGCCATTTCGCCATCTCTAAATGGAGCAGGATATGCGGAAATCTCAATGTTAGGTGGGTTAAATTTGTTATTAATTTTTACCGAATTGCCAACAAATTTTTCAATTTGAGCTATACCTTTTAGGAGTGGCAAAACACTGAATAGCTTCAATTATAGTCGGTTTTATTCGTACATATTTCATACTCACACTCCCGCATACAATATTGGTATTCCATCATCCGTCCTTACTCCCATCAGAAGCGGTAAAGCTGTCTTTAAGAGTAAGTCGTTCGTTTTCTGTACATCTCCGACGGCGGCATATACCGCGCTCCATTCTTTTGCACTCGCCCCAATCTGTTGAGGTGTTGCGTAAGAGATGGATTCACTGCCAGAAGATACAGATGTTACAATGCCTGTTGAGATGTTCCCGACATTTATGTCGGTTACATTTGCCGATGCCTGATTGATAGCATTCTTTTCAGCAAGCTCAATCTGATACATTAATTCAGCCAATGAACAGACCGCCTTTTTGATACGCTTCTGAGAGTGTTCGTTTGTTGGCAGCCCGTCCACCAGCCTGTCAAATGTCATTGTGTCCACAAAATCACTAGCTCTTTCTGCCAGTCGTGGAAAGTCGGCTTCTGGCACGACATTGCCGAATGATTCTGTATAGAATTTATAATCTGCATAAGCCATGCCAGTTACCTCCCACGATCATCATTTTGCTGTTACAGTCGCATGTCCGGCACTCAACGCCTTATAGGTACTGTCACACTCAACCACTGTGATCATCTGCCCTGTTGCTGCGGTAATGTCAGCTTCTCCATCCCACGCAGTCCAGTTCTTCACATTCTGGCCATAATCTACAGTAGTCTCAGAAGATGCAACTTTGTACTTATATGCATTTCCTGCGCTTGCTTTTGTCGGAGTAACAGTCACTTTAGTATCTCCGCTCTTACTTCCTGCCGCAGAATTTACAGTCAGAGTTCCAAGTGTCTGAGTTGCATTGATAGTTCCGACAGCAATAGCGTCAATATACTCTGCAAAGAGGGTAAGCCCCATGATCGCAAATGCTTCAGACACTGCTGTGTGGTAGTTGCCCTGCGTATGAAATCCGATCAGATTTGTTTCACCGGATACAGTGTATACAAGACCTGCTCTCGCAAAGTCAGATTCATTCGGGTCAACATAGTAAAGAACGATGTTCTCCACAGGTGTAGCAATAACTGTTCCTCTTGGGATCTCACTGTCGGATAACAGGAAGATTGTGTTAAATCCCAGGAAATCTTTCATATACTGGAAACCGAACTGGTTCTGAATAGTGATATCAGCTGCGCCGATATATTCGTACACATCCAGAATGTTGACAAATCCAACAACGCCAGTCACATTTCTGTGCATCTGCTTAAATTTGTTTTCTACACGGCCCTTGGCCATTGCCAGAGCCATCTGGAAAGTAGTTTCCGTGAATGAGAGAGTACCTGTTTTCAGATAGTTATAAAATCTTTCAGTAACATTGGTCTGAAGCTGGAAAAGGAATTCATCATCAGTCATCTGAACAGCGTTCTCATAACCGTGATCCTTGATTGCTTCGATAGATACAGCCTTTGCGTATTTCTCAATACTCATTTCTGCATAAGGCTTTTCTTTTACAGTGAATTTGCTGTAAGGGATTTCCTCGCCCTCTTTAACATTTCCATCCTGTAATGTGCCTTCTGCATATTTTGATTTAAGAACCGCTCCGGGTGTCTTTTTGATTGGACGCATGATGCCAAGAATCTCGCGCAAGTGTTCCCAGTTTTTTTCGAATCTGGTGACGAAGTCAATCTCACGCGCCCTTACCTGAATATCATTTGTCATAATAAGATTAGCTTTTGCTGCCATATAAAAAATCCTTTCTACCCATAATTATTAAGGTATTGGGTTAGCGGCTATACTCTAGCGTATAGTCGGTGTAAAAATCACTGGAATAACTGGATGTTCTGGGCGATCGCCGCCTGCCTTTCGGATGGGTCTTTGATTGCTTCAATATCCTTCTTTGTCATGCTTCCTGGTGTCTGCTGCTGCCCAACATGTGTTGTAAATCTTGCCTGGTTCTGCTGAGCCTGCTGCTGAGATTCATCCACGAAAGCGGATGCGTCAGACTGTTTCATCTGCTCAATCAGATCATTCAGCCCAAGGATTTTACCGTTTTTCAGTTTCAATCCGGCTTCTTTAATGTCTGCCATGACTGATTTCTTAGCTGCTTCGCTGGAAAACTTAACATCGTCGAGTGCCGCTTTCAGAGCGTCTGAGAAATCACGGTCGTAGATTTTTGCATTGAATTCTTTCTCTGCATCCTCGGCTTTTTTCTTCCATTCAGCAAGCTCTGTCTGAATGTTCGCCGGGTCGATACCGTCAAAGCCTTTTAAGGTTTCTTCTGCTGTCTCAGCACGTTCTTTCCAGTTATCTCGTTCTCCCTCAACTTTTGACAGAGTTTTTGCAACTTCTTTTGCATTCTTGTAATTCTCAGAAAGTGCCTTTTTCACATCTGCCTGTTTATCCTCCGGGATTTCAATTCCAAATGATTTTAATGTGTCAATAAGTTTCTGCATATATATCCTCCTGGTCGTGTTTATTGACCTGCCGCCGCAGGTAAATGGATTAAGCCAGTTAGACCACTGGCAAGGTAATGGGAAAGATAGGAATTGAACCTATAATGTTTACCACGAGGGAACGGTTTTACAGACCGCCGCAACACCGCCAATCGTTGCCGCTTTCCCAGAAGACACCTTTTCGGGACTATTTGGATTAAATTCCAGTCCACAGGATAAGGATAAACCTATAATCGGAATGGCAGGATTCGAACCTGCGACGTCAAGAGCTATGCGCTCTCCGCTCTTTCCAGCTGAGCTACATTCCATTATGCTTTTCGGTCCGGACACCAGATAGCAGGATAAGCAATAACCTTTTCTCATGAGATAAATTCAGCCAAATCATAGACTGCCTGCAAGCAAACAGCATAATTTTAACCGAATCAAAGCGGAACGCCCGGAATCGAACCGGAGACCAGAGCGCGACTCTGTCAGTTTTCCACTAGCGTACATTCCACATAACCCGGATTCCCGGGTTAGCAAGGTGTTTAACGTGTTATGCTTACCACTATCCGACTTTCACGGAAATGTTGATTCATTTATAAGGAGGTGTTACCAGTCAGTCAAGCTGACTAATGAATATGTCGGAAATTGCACCCGCTTTTCAACCTCCAGATTCCGCTCAAATCTGTTTCTATTAAGGACATATTCACAAAGAAAGGAGGACATGAAACGAAAAAGAAAGCAAAAACTTCTAATCAGCAAGTCCTACAAGGTTCACCATGCCTTGTAAGACTATAGTATCATATTCTTTCAAAAAAGTTGTCCCCACATTTGCAAGAATCAAAGCATACTTCTAAGTTTTTCGACGTATCTTTTAACAAGATCACGTTCTTCTCGACATTCTGCGTCCTTGGATATATCGCTCAATTCCGTGGTAAGCTCATCCATGTGTTCTTCCAGTGCAGCAAGCATTTTTCTTTTGCAGTCTTCAGACTTCCCGGAGCGATAGCTCTGCTTCTGTGTCATGTAGTCATCGTAAGTGTCTCGCCCATCAGAGCGGCTGTAATGCTCTCTGACATAATGTTCACCACGTCTGGCATAAGAATTGCCCCGGTCGTAATCTGGCATCATTCTGCCGTCACTTGAGCTGTATCTCCCCATGCTGTCATGTTTTCTTCCACGCTCGCTGTAATCGTCATTGTATCCGCTACGCATCTCATCAAGGACAGTGTTGTAATACTCCACTTTCTTGTCCCAGTACTGTGTGTTCTTTATATCTTTGTACATATCAATCAGCTTGTATGTCATTTCCAGATTTCCAGTAGTCAACCCACTGTCAGCGATTTTGGACAGTTCGTCTTCAATTCTTGCACATAAGTCTTTAATGTCTCTCATAATCACACCTCCTATGCTTCTCTGGTCACGACAATATTTGCGTTCGCAACAGAAATTGCCTGATCGCTTGTATTCTCTACTGCGATATTAACGCAACATCCGCGAGGTACATCAATATAGATGCCAGAGGACACATTGTTATACTGGTCTACTGCTGCCGGTGTGGAAATCATCTGAGAAGAAAGAACCGGTTCGCCAGAGATTGCAATAGCCAGAGAAATAGCTTCAACAGTACCGCCTGTTGGAATTGCGATATTACCAGAAAAATCCACAAAGAATCTCGCTTTGCACTGATTAGTCAGTCCTCTTAGAGTTATAATTCCACTTCCCTCTCTGTGCTGAATACAGTTAGAACCTTTGACTGCTGTGTTTGAAAATACTACGTTTCCATTTGCTGCTACAGTCTGAGCAGCTACATTTGTAAATTCTGCCATAAAAATACTCCTTTCATATCACAAAAGGACAGGTCTCAGCCTGCCCCTCTGTGTAATACGGCATAAGCCGACATCCGAATCAATCGAAAGATACTCTCGATATGAAGTTATCAGCAATTGCATCCGGTGTTACATCCGCATCCAGAATATGGATATGGAGATGGGACTACGTAGGATGGCACAGGCATAGGATTTATCCTACGAATCAGTTCCGCTGTCTGTGCTTCCTGATTTGCCGCAATGTAAGCATTCTGCGCGGACTGAGAAGCCGCCAGTTTAAGTGCCTGATTCTCTGCTCTAAGGTCTGCTGTCTCTTTCTGGCAAAGATAATCAAGAATGGCACGGGTGTTGCTGTTCTGATTGTCCAGAATATCTCTGGTGTTGTTGTTCATTGAGTTCTGCAATGCACAGGTGTTCTGTGCCATATTGTAATTTACGCCCTGAATTGCTTCTCTGGTTTCGCAGCAACAGTTCGCAAGCTGTGCCTGTAAAGCATTGGTATTCTGCATATTAGCCACAGTATCGGCATTAATAGCCTGCTGGATTCCGAAGCCGGTCTGCATGATGTTGGTGTTGATTCCATTGAATCCGGTAAGCATACCATTATTCATGGCATAAAAGCCATCGCACAGGCCACTGTTGATTCCATCAAGTTTGCTGATTACCGCTGAATTGTCGAATCCTCTCTGAATGTCTGCCTGAGTAGCTGCTGTGGCTGCATATCCGCCGCCATTGCCATTATTGCCCCAGCCGTTGTTTCCCCATCCACAGAATACGAACAAGAAAAGCACGATAAGCCACCATGCGCCATCTCCACCAAACATGCCGTCATTATTTCTACTGTTTCCAGTAGCAGCGGCAATATCTGCTAAGCTATAATTTCCATCCATAGTTATAATCTCCTTTTTGTGTATTTACATCAATCTGGCCAGATTGTAATGTACTATCTCATATTCTTCAGCAGGTTTTGAAACTGACCTGCCATCTGCTGGACCTGATTAAGCTGCTGTTGGGAAATCTTTCCAGACTGTAACATCTTTTCAACTTCTGCTTTCGGATTTCCCTTAAAATTCTGCTTAAACTGCATAAACTGCTGTATCATCTGCATTGGTCCGTTTCCCTGTGGCATCCCACCGCCAAGTGTGTTAAATAATGGATTACTCATCTGCATTTCCTCCCTTGTTTGCTGATTCCTGCACGGTATTAGCCCTAACAGGTTCAGAAAAAGAATTTAATCGGTTTATGATAGCTTCGTATTTGCCCTTTAAATCGTCGTATTCCTGTCTGGTGACGTATTTACTGTCCATGTTCTGAACAGTCTGTTTAGGCGGCATCTGAGAGCCTACCTCGTTGTATTCAAACGTTCGCAGTGGCTGCGGCATGCCGGATACGTCTGTGGATTTTATATAAAATTTCTCTGATTCTGAATCCATCAGTAAAACACTTGTCCCGGGTGCTACCAGATAGGATTTTGCGCCGACTTCGCCGGATACCCACAGGATACCATTATTGTTCTGCTGCTGTTGTACTGGTTGAGCTGGCATCTGGACAGGCTGTTGCTGGAACTGGTTCATCTGCCCAGGAACGCCAAAGCTATATTGATAAGGATTGTTATATAATGCCATCTTATACACCGCCTTTCTGATTATATTTTTGCATAAAAAAAGAACCGGAAACAGGTCGTTTCTGGCTCTAATTAGTATCCAAAAAGTATCAGCACACTTTGATTATTTTATTATTTACCCTCCGGCTTAACCGCTTTGCTGTTGATATACTCACGTTCATCTGTTCAGCGCAGTATTCAAGAGTGCGCTCCTGGCATCTCAACCGGAACAGTCTTTCTTCGTCTGGTGTGAAATTACACTCTATCAAGAACCTGTCTATATCTTTTTTCGTGAACACATATAATTTCATGAGCATACCCCTTACTAATGCTAACGCTGATTCTGCGCAAGATACTCCGTGAGCTTCTGTTTTGTTTTTTTTAATTCCTCAACATTATTCCCACTGATCTGACTATCCAACATGGTTGATAGTACTTCCAGAATCAATGAATCACGCTCCGCGATCCTCTGAAGACTCTCGTAATCTCGCTTATCATGTTCTTCCAGTGTCTCTACTCGCTTATTAAGTCGGAATGCTGGTGTAATCCATTTAAAGATTACAGCCGCTGCCCCTCCAACAATAGACACTCCTCCGCAGATAGAGAGAAAAATCTGTATGAATTCTGATATGTTCATTTAGCTACTCCTTTTCCCAGTAATATACCGGGATCTCATTACCGCTATTCCATGTATCGAAATATTTGCCATTCTGTACCGTTACCGCATGACCATCTATGCAGAGGATGTATGTGCCTGTCGGATGGTCTGTACAAAAGTCATTGACTGTATAGATATATCGTTCTGACTGTTCTATCAGTTTGCGCCGGTATCCACGTTTATAGAGATACGCTCCCCAGACATAATTTGCACTTGGCATATCTGACAGAGAACACGCTTGCACCATTAGCCCGGCAAACACCGTTTCCCAGTCCTGCCCGGTTGCTTTGCATATTGCCCGGACAACGCAATCTCCTGTTCTCTTATCCTTAACAGGATTCGGATTGAAATATTCCCATCTATCCATCAGTCAATCCCCTTTGCTGTCTTATATCGTCTTGCCGCTCCTCTGGCTTTAGCGGCGTTCTGGCGGTTCCACTTAGCGATCATAAGTCGGTCTTGTAGTTCCCTCAGGCCATTCCGTTTGCAATAATCTTTATATGCAGCATTTTGTTTCTGTAAAAGATAAGACTTCCGGTCAAGGTCTTGCTGTAATGCGAATTTTGCCTTTTCATTCGGTGCATTGTCGACTCCTGCCTGCAGCCCAAGAACCTCTCTCTTCGTTTTGCGGATTCTCCGCTCATAAGTACGCTGTCGCTGTTCCTTTTCGTACTGTTTACCTTTGTCAGCTTTATCCTGTGTCGATAGTTCTGCATAAGGGTTAAATTCTCCGTCACTGGCTCCGAAGCTATGCCGACAGTTGACCCCTGACAGTCCGCTTGCTGTCCCGTATCCGGTCAATGAGAATGGCGGAAATTTCTTACTCTTGCCAGAACGAGAGTATATCTTTCCTTGCCACCATGAGTGGTTTCCCGGATTCTGACCGCCGTCACCCGTTCTGGCTCCAATGTGAGCACTAACCAGAACTAAATCCCAGTCCATTTCTTCCATGCGCTTCAGGGATATATCCCCCGTAGCCTGTGCCACACCAGTTCTGACAGAACGTGCAACCGCTGTTTCAATCGTGTCTTTTCTACCAGATGGATATGTGACGGTAACACCATCACTCACAACGTTGTTAACTGCCTCTTTAATGGCTTGCGTATACCCAACTGCACCAGTCATCACATGGTTATATGCAAGGTCGCATTGTTCGATATATAGCCTCTGAGCGGCACTTGCGGTTGTCCGTGTGAAGTTCTTCCACTCGCCCATGGTCGCAAGCATATTTCGTTCCATGAGTCTTATCATTGTTGGTGACTGTTCAAGCGGCACAGGACTTAATCCTGCCGCCTTATATACCTTATCATCATACTCCATTGCAGTGATTCCGGCATCTTCAAACGCTTCAAGAAGCTCTTGTTGCTCACGTTTGGTGTATCTGGATAGTTCTGCCAGAATGTCTTCTAACAGTTCACCGGATTCCTGTAACGTTCTGATTCTCCACGCATCAGCATTGGTCAGAATATAGTCCTCGCCCCTGCCGATTCTTGCCATCATCCGTGATACGATCTCAGAGATGATATACTGGTGCAATTCTTCAGCAATTTGTTCACTGCCCTCTGTAATTTGTCGTAAATATTCAGGACTAAGTATAATATATCACCTCTTTCGATAAATGTTGTGGTACATGTTTTAAAAATATGCTACAATCAACCTATTAAGGAGGTGTCGCAAAATGTTTTTAAAACTGAAAATTTATTGCACTTGTAATTGCAACTATTACGTAAACGAGCAAATTAACACGGAAAAGGTAATTTGCCCAAACTGTGGTAAAGAACATCCGTCTTCATCACAAATTATATCTATGCTTCACATGGCTAAGTGCATTGATGATGGCAATGTCCCTGGCGTAAATACAGTAAGGACATTTGCTGTATCCAAGCGAGAAGATTCTGGCTGTTAATAATGTTATTGCAAAGTGGAGAGGAGTTTTAATCCTCTCCGCTTTTTTTACTTAATTCACTAAAACTCTCTTGTAATTGGCTTTGGAATTTCGCCTGTCAGATATGCGAGGTATTTTTTTCCCTTGTTACCGGCTTGTCTGCCATCTTTTTACTCCTCTCCGAATAGTGTTGGTTCCTTTGGCTCGGCTTCTTTGACCATTGCTTTCGCTTCTTCCTCAGTCATTCCTTCAAACTTTACAAAATACAACCATGCCGGAACCTTGCCAGTAGTTACATACTGCCACCACCTTGCACGGTCGTTTTCTCTAACATAGAGGATGTCTCCGAAATCATAATTGACTTCATAAGCTCCGACAGGTGCAAGTCCGTACAGGTCAGCGTAAACGTTCAGCGCGTAAATTACTTCGTCCAGACAGGATTCCAGTTTGTCCCTCACGTCTTTGATAAACTGGACTGTCCTCTGCTGTTCTGCTTCTACTCCAGTAGCCGTCTGAATTCCGCTAGATTCGTTAAAAACAAAGTATCCGTTAGAGAACCCAATCTTGTACCCTAACTGGCTTAAAAGAGCATTTATGCCGCTTATACGGGTATCAGTGTTTAGAATCGGGTTGATTTCTTGGTAAAACTCTTTCTCATCCTGTCCGAATACATTTTTCACATAATCCGGCAAGCTCATTTCTTTGCATCTGTGCTCCATGGCCTGCGGTGTCATGGCGGATACTGGTGATCCGCTCGGCATCAGCAGTCGGTCATCTACCAGAGCGGTTCTCTTAGAATCAAGGATTTCTTTTGCATTACGGCTGTATGCAATGTCCAGATCTTTCAACTCTTCAATTGCTTCTGCAAATATCGGTAAGCCAAATGGTGTACTGATATCTACATTGTTCGCCTGTGGAGTCCGCAGAACTCCGTACAGAGGTCCGTCCAGCTTCTCGCCATTTGCTTTGAGAATCGGCGGCGTATCTGCCATGAGGTCAGCCCATTTGGTCTGTTTAAGGTCGATTTTATCGCCGATTGACTGAGGGGATTTCGACACATAAGCTCTGTTAGAAACGTAGTACGGATAGGTTGTCACGCCATCTATTGTAGTCTCGACAAAACGATGATATTCAAGCCGTGTGTAGTATTTCCGTCCAACGGTATAATAGTCCTTGAATATAATCCCCTTTATTTCCTGATTGTCATAATCTACAATCATCGCATCTGCCGGAGTGAATACGTCAAGGCTCTCGCCGTTTGGCTTGATAAATACCGTTCCATAAGCACATCCATATTCTACCCAGTGCCGTATCTGGAAATATACCTTGTCAATCTGTTCCTGAAGCCATGTAGCCCTTGCAGAACCGTCTATCTGAACGCCGATCGCCAGTGTTACAAGCCTAGCTGTCTCTGAGCAGACAGATTTCGCAAAATTGATCGTCTTAATATTATTATTATCGTCCAACCATTCCGGCGCGCCTCTATAGATGTTTGCACACCGGTTAATCAGTGATTCCATCTCCGGAAATTCTGCTGCCTGGATGTTAAAATCCTCTTCGGCTTGTTTTTTGAAAATCATGTTAAACCACCTTTTCAACGTTGTTATAAGTCCCATTTAGTCACCCGATTTTAAATCCAAAATCTTCCAGGTTTATCTTCTTGTCTGAAATAGTTTCTTCTTTTTCCATTAACATTTCGCCTGGAATCCAGAAAACCAACATCTCTGTAGTTGTCTTCGTTTCTATTGATACGTTATTTACAATATTAATTGTTGTATTTTCAATACATTGTTTCTGACAAAACGGTTGCTTTTGTGTTGAACTTCTAAAATGTCCCACAGATTTCAAGTAATTTCCGTTAATATCAAATGGGAATATATAATCATCTTTTATCCATTCTTTTTTACTTATTACGCACTATACCCCCTTCTGTTAAACAGTGGCTCGTAAGCATACCTAAGCGCCGAGATTGCATGATCATTTCCGTCTGGATAACCACTTATTACATTTCCCTCTTTGTCCCGATCGTACTCATATTCTGTGATTTCCTTATATGCGTTCGGTGTTCGCTTCGGGTCAATAACAAGCGTCTTTGTCTGTAAGAATTTAAAGCCATACTCGATACTTCCCGGCCCTTTGATTGCTCCTCTGGCAGGAAGTCCGGCATCCCGGAAGTCGTTCACGGATTTAGGTTCCGCAGAATCACATATCATCGTATAATCATCATAGCCTTTTTTCTTGATCCAGTCAGCGGTCTTGGAGTTGCTCCATTTATTTACATACAATTCGTCGATCAGATATATTTTCTCTCTGGCAGAATCGTAATAGGTCCTGAGATAGCAGAAGGCATCCGGGTACCATCCATAATCTACGCCAGGGAAAATACGGTCCATGTGACTGATCTCTTCGTCTGTAATGTTTCTAATCTCCAGATATTCAAATACGTTTCCACCGTTTCCATTCGCAATTCCCATGTACTCATGCTCATAAGCATTTGGATTGACTTCTTTAAGGTGTTCTGCTTCGTCAATAAATGGCTGCCCTAGCCATCCTTTTGGCACGTCCAAGTAAGTTGATGAATGAACTATTCTGTTTTCTTTTGGTTCGAGAATATACTTATTAGCCCAGTTATTCATCGTTTTTGGTGGATTGAAACTCTTAAATATCCATGCAATGTCACCGCCACGAATCGCAGACTGCTCAATTTTACGAATTTCCTCAGGTCCTGCGAATTGGTCTAACTCTTCGAACCAGAGAATGCCAATATATCCGAACTCAGGGTTGATAGATTTAATCTTTTCGGGGTCATCAGCACCACGGAAGTATATCTTTTGTCCGGTTGATTTCAGCGTAATCTCCATAGGTGATAACTTGGAATCAAATTCTTCTGTAAATTCCTGCTTTCCAATAGCCCATTTGATTTTGTTATACACAGAATCCTTAATAGTATTCCCAACCTTACGGCAAACCACAGCATGGATGTCATGATTGTTCTTCATCAACTCTACTATAGTCATTCCAACAGTGGTTGATTTCGTGGAGCCGCGTCCACCCTTAAACACATACTCCAGATGTTTCTTGTCTCGAATATCTCTAATGGCCCAATGAAAGCAATCAGGAATGTTATACAGATCCATGTGATACTCTTTTGCATTTCTGGCAGCTTCCTCCGCTGCTTTCTTTTCTTCCTGCTCTTGCTTAATTTTTAATGTCTTTTCCAGATCATTCATAGATTTGAGCTGATCGGAGAAATCTGGAGCAAATCCGAATGAATCAGTCAGCTCACCTCTTGCGATCATGGAACGGCGTTGCTGAATTTCTGCCAGAGACATGATATCAGTACCTTTTTGTTTTTCGATGAGAGACTGTTTTGCAGCTATATAGGAAGAAACCTCAAGTTTTTTCAAGTTCTGTTGTCCCATTGAATATGCTGTTTTCTCGCTATACCCAGCTTTTCTTGCGGCATCAGATGCATTTCCGCCATTCTTTATATATTCATCTGCAAACGCTTTCTGTTTAGGCGTTAAGTCCATCTAATCACCTCTGTCTATCCTCATTTTCTGACCGCCTCCCATATCTCTTTTAAGCACATGACTACATCATACTGGGATGCAGTTCGTAATATTTCATAATCACAATCTTTCCATTCTCCTCTTTTTGTAAGATGGAGTGTAGGTGTTGATATAATCGTTACTGTAATCAATCGTTTCTGCTCATAGCTGTAGAATTGTGATGTTCCAATTTTTATAATTAATCCAGTAGATAATATAGCTTTTTGAAGTTTTCTCATAACTGCTTTTAAGTTTGCCACATTATCACCTCACAAAAAACTGCCACATATGGTACATAGCTATAGATATATACTATATTACCATACATGGCAGAAAAATTTGTCCCCACATTTTAATATTAATTGTATTATTATATTTCTCTTAGTTTTCTTAGAGTATCATAAAACATAGCCATTGCCTTGCGCTTGTATGCATAGAAATCGTCTCGCTTTGCCGGTATATACTTTGTCTTCATGATACGATCATAAGATTTGTTTGTTACAATAGATTCATACACCAGGAGCTCAATCCCTGGAGGGCAAGAGCTTATGCAGCAGTGCAAAATATCGTGTCTCTGCTCTGGTGTAGCTTTCTGGCATATATCCTTTAAACGGTTAATGTCTTCCGGGTATACGCCAAAATCAACAAGTGACTTTTGCCTGGTTCGCATATCATCACTCCTTTTTATTTCTATTTACGCTTACCACCAAAATGTGCTACCAAAAAAACAGTGCCGAATGCTCCGAATATTATTCCAAATGTAAATGCTATTAAACTATCAATCATTCTTCTTCATCTCCTCCAGCTTCTTCTCGGCTTCTATATGGGTAAGAAACCATGTTTTCCCGTATTCTACATCAACGCAAATAACATTCGGGGCATGAATACTGTCTTTATCACACTGTACGAACCAACCACTTTGTGAAAATACAATGCTGTAAACTTTTTGATGATACACTCTGTTATTTGCTTTATACCCATTCAGGACATTTAAATCATAATTTGCTTTGCTCGGAATCTTATAAATATCATCACCGATTTTAACCGGCAATCTCACAAGCAAGCCCTGTTCTTCTGCTTCTTTGTAAGACTTTAATTCTTCCAACCATTTAGCAACTTGTCCGTATTTATCTGCACAATCATTACTACTGATAAAACTGTTAGGAATAATGATGGTATTTTTCTCTTTGTTTATTCTGTTCTTTCTCGCTACTTCTTTGATGTATTTAATAGCATTGTCAAGTGTTAATCTCTCCATCTACTTCACCTCTTTCAACTTCTCCATTGCCAACTTCAGCGATTCTACAAATTCATCATTTACTACTACATGATCTGGATTCTCGATAAATTTTTCAATCGTGCTAATTGCTTTCTCTTCGGGTGAAGGGACTGTAAGTCTTATTGATTTTGCAATTTCAAGAACTTCATCTATATTATCTTCCCAATTACATATATCACACAAATCCCTCTTGCACCTAGTATTGCTTGCACTCAATACACATTTTGAACAGTTACGTCCTCTACAATTGCGTACATCTGCAATACGATTAGCAAACTCTCTTGCCGTCATTTCTTTTGTCCCGAGGAGTTCTGAAGCTTCGTAGAAAGCATCACACTCTACTCCGATACGTGCGCTGTGCACCACATCTTTGTTATTACAAAATTTTAAAATATCTGGAAAATGTTGTCCTGGCAATGGTTTACAATTGCCTTTCGAATACCAATGAAATCCCTGTTTCTCAGCTTCTTTGAGAAGCATTTCATTTTCTTCTTCTGTCTTAACCAAGATACATGCATTTCTTAAATCAACCATCTGCGTTTCCTCCTTTAATTTTGCTAATACAAGTGTTCCAACCTCGAATCCATGCAAGACTAAATCTACTTCTCTAATATTCCTCTTCTTTCTCCTCCGGCAATGGCTTCAATGGACACCAGTCAGGAATCGTTTCTGCTTCTTTATCAAGTACACATTTTCCCACGATTGGGCAATAAATACAGGTTTCCAGAATGTTACTGTGATTTCGCCCAATTAAGCAGGAAATGCAACCATGCTCCGGTGTATCTATCACTAACACTAATTTACTCATTTACTTCACTTCCTCTCAGCATCAGGCTCAAAGTGTTATATCCCGGACAAGTTCTAACTCCATTTTTGGTATCTCTTAACAATACACAATATGGATATAATGCCATGACCTCATAGACGTGTTCTGTGGCATCTTCGCCACGCTGGTCGATGTATTTGAAGCACTTTCCCGGTCTGAGGAAGTGCCTTGCGCATACATACGCTTTTGTTCCGAATCTTACGCTTGCGCTACTCATTTGTGTTTCTCCTGTAATAATTCTGGATTGTCGAAAATGTTTCCAATAACTTCAATTTCATCGCAACATAGTAAATATTCAAAATTCGATCCGTAATTTTCTTCACCATTGGTCGCTTTAAAATCTAATTCAGAGTTATCCCAAACTATCTGATAAATATGTTCTTTCCCATCATAAACAAGCCAAACAACATCGCTCTCCCAGATCCTCTTACCGTTCTTGTCAGTCTCCCCCGTGAACTGGCAGAGGGTTTCTGGATCGACTTCAAGCCACCTAATTACATGAGTACAAAAAACCTCAAATATATCATCAATGCCAATGGATATATCAATTCCAATGAATGTCTTGCCATTGCATTCCGCGTAACATCCCTCAACCCATTCTCCATTATCAATCCGCTTTGCCTTGAAAAGAATCTCTCTCATTCAACTCCACCGCCTTTTACAATTTTAATCGCTTCGTCCAATGCATTTCCTACGTTTTCATAAGCAACATCTAGCTTTTTATCTCCTGTATTTGCTATTGAAAACCAATACATCGCCTTTAAATCTTTTAACTGCTTTGAAACTTTATCCACATCAAAAGCTGTCGGCTGTTTATTAACACAATCAATAAACTCTTTCTGGTCAGAACTAATACTTACGCCAATTTCCCAAATTTTGATGTATTTAATTAATTCGTCTGCATCAATTAATTTCATATTCTTCGCACTCCTCAGCATATTCATAACTGTCCATATCATCACATTTGCACTGGCAAGAATCCTGTTTAGTACAGCAGATGCAGCACTCCGTTTCGCCGTCCGGACAGTCTAATTTACATCTTCCCATTAATCCAGTCGCCCTCTTTCTCAAAATAAATATATCTGCTATTCTTCTTGACCGGCTCTGAAGTATCAATACAATATTTTACCTCAAGCAAAGCCTGCCAAGATTTGAACTCTTTTAGTGTGACCTTGAATCTGGTGTAGGTCTTCCCGTCCTTTTTGAAAATTGACATTTCCATTGATTATTCCCTCCATATCTCAGAATCAATATAAATAACAATCAGATCTTCTTCGAATGCAGTAATCTGTGTGACTGTATTTTCTTTTATCTCTTCAAAAATGTCTTTTGTATAGTGTCTGTAATATCTGTTTGTAGAAAATATAAGTTCACAGTCGTGCTCGCCTCTGACTTCTACCATTGTTTTCTTATCTATAATGTCCAATAACTGCTTTACTGTCATGTTTAGTCCTCCTCCCGCATGATTTCCTTTACGCATTTTCTACAGTAACAGCCTTCAAGCCCCTCTATCTTGTATAAGAAGCACGTCCAGTGTCTGTTCCAGATGCCTTTATCGTCACATCTTTTGCAACTACCTTGCCCGTTTCCTTCGCAACGTTTTATTTCCAACATTTATTAGTCCTCCTTATATGGTTCTGGATAGTCCATCCATGCAACTACTGTTCCGCCTAAAACTTTTTTATCCGTTCTCCAAATTCCATCAGTAGTATGCGCCTGCTCTACCAATACTGTTCCATCGTCAAACGCAACTGTAGCAATCACGTATTTAGATGTTTTCTCGAACATTCCTCTTTTCCAGTTGTCCGTTCCTTTGAATTTCGCAAATATAGAATCATGTTCTTCTGGCAATCTCTGACTGACCGGAATCCATCCATTTTCTTTCTCATTCTCTTCCAGATCAGCAAGAAGTAATTCTACAATTTTTGAGATATTATTTTTCGAGAAATAAGCTCCGTTCCCTGTGTTTTGCACCTCATTCTTCAATTGAATTAATCTGTCTTTAATATGGCTCATACTTCCACCTCACTATCCTCTGGCATCTGAAAGATAGCAAATCCATCTGTTTTTTCTTTAAATTCGTGAAGATAACTTACACTGAAATTCAACATGATTTGATATTCACTATAAGCTTCCTGAATCATATCCAGTACTTTCATGGCTTTTGCTTTATTCGAATATTCTCCTAGCGGATAACTGCATCCGGTTATGTATGATGTTATAATTGTTTTTATAGGTCCTTCCGCAATTTCAGCGCCTGCCATAGAATTGAAATTAATCAATACTTCTCTATCCTGACTTCTGATTAACATTTTGCGTCCTCCTTATCTTCATAATTCATCACAATTGTAATTACCTGCACCAGAACTTTCTGAATCTGATCGTAAATGTGATGATCGTCAGTTCCGAAATGAGAGTTCAGTTTTGCATCTTCCTTGCCTTTCTTGTAGCAATCTTCCATAAATTCAAAACTGTATATATCATCTTCCTCAATAATTTCACCATTATTTCTCCATTCGGCAATCATCGCTTCTTCAACCAGTGAATTTACAACCTTATCTGAATCCTCATTACCGTTCAGGCATTCTACGCAACGGTCAATGAATCCTAACTTGTCAGCGTACATATACGCTTTTGCTATTCCAGATGTATACTTTTTGAATGTTTCTTCAACCTGTTCTTTGAAATCCTCTGGTAAATTAAAAATATCTACTTCCAGTCCTCTTGGAAGATTTATTGTGTACTTTCTCATTTTGTATCCTCCTACTTCATAAAAATCACCCATCTGGTCTTCCCACGTTTATCTCCTAACAGCGGTTTAGTACCAAAGCATTTCAATACTTCTGAAAATAAAAGTTGCTCATCGCTCCATTTAAAAACTAAAATTCCATCATTTTCTAACACTCTCATGCATTCATCAAATCCGGCTTTCAAATATGGTTTCCAATCTTTTGGAAGGATTCCGTATTTTTTAGCAAGCCATGAACTGCTTCCTGCATTAATCAAATGTGGTGGGTCAAAAACTACAATTTTGAATGTTTCGTCATCAAACGGCATATTTCTGAAATCCATGTTTATATCAGGCTTTATTAAAAGTTCTCTTCCGTCACACAGCGTTGTACGAACCTCTCGATTGTCTGCAAACAGTACATCTGGATTCTCCTTATCAAACCAAAACATTCGGCTTCCGCAACATGCGTCTAATATCTTTTTCATTTTCCTCACTTTCCCCATGTAAGCAACTGGCACGCTATTGTGCAGTTGGTACATGATTAATCGGTCTCTACCTTTGAATAACTCAATCTATACGCCCTCTGCTCTGTCGGATCCTCGCTTACCAACAAACCATTATCAAGCAAAATTAATATAATTCCTGGCAGTAGCCATTGAAATGTCTAATCCATCTGCAATATTTCTTGTAGACGGCATATAGTGGTGTTTACGGTAATATTTCAAGATAAAGTGATATACCGCTTTATACATCTCCTGTCCCTCTTTGTGTTTGCGCTCTGTGTTGTATTTTCCCATGGTCATTACCCCCAATCTTGTGATCCGCTGCTATTACCCTTTATTCCATTCCTCATAGCTGTTGTACGTCCATTTACTCCATAAGCTTCATGCAACCCTTTATGATATCTATTTCGATACTCCTTCTGGTTATTATGATATAATTCAATAAAATCATTGATATCATAATTTTCTTTTGGATTAGCTGTTGCGTATTCCTCTGCTTCCTTCCTTGTTCCGTAATTACTCAATTCAGCACAACGGATAAATTCGCTTTTGTCCATGCCTATTTATTTCACCTCTAATCGTTAATACGGAATCTCAAATCAAGATTCAGTTCCTCTTTGATTGATCTCCTATAATCCTCCCAGGTTGCCATGTCATCCATCAGATAATCAGCTCCCCTGTCCATGCCGTCCATGAATTTCTGGCAGCGCTTCTGTCCAAATCCGAAATCATCATGCAAAACGGCAATTCCAAGGATTGTAAATGTATCACGTGTCATTTCTTTGATCTTCTGCGCAGCTTTATCCAGGTCTTTACTAGCTAAAGAGGTATGTACTCCTGTAATCCCTCGGAATTTTATTTCCCTCTCCAGCGCTTCTATACCTCCATCTCTAACGATTCTGAGTGCCAGATCAAGACCGTCCTCTCTCCCTCGCTCATACTCCTTCATTTTGTTCATTGGTTTTTCTCCTTGCTCAGATTTTTAGCTTTCTTATGCATCTTGTCCAGATAATCCGCATAGGCTGTAAGCATGTGATCCACAAAGCCGTTTTTATTATATTTGTCTGATACAACGTGTATCTGCTCAACTACCTGCTGCCAGTATTCGTCCTTTTCTTCTATTCCGGCAGTTTGAAGGACCAGTTCCGGAAAGTCGATTTGTAAAAACTTTATAGTGTTCGGTATCTGCTCATGCGTCACTCTCATACTTATACACCTTCTTCTACCTCAAAACTCTGTTCAAGAAGTCGCTCGTTATCTTTGCTAAACGCCTTTATATAGCTCTGTTTTATCGGTCTGATAAAATGTATGCCATTAGCGGATTTCGCCCGAGAAACAGCTACATAGAACTGTCCAGGATCCCAACAACAAGGATCAATATTAATCTTTTCAAATGTCTGTCCCTGTGATTTATGAATACTGATTGCCCAGGCAAGTTTTACCGGGAACTGAGAGAAAGAACCAGCTTTCTTACGGACTATCTTTTCTTTTACGATCTTCTGTCCATCTTTTTCCTGTTCAGTTTCCTCAATGACCTGTTTTTCAATGTCTTTACTGTATCTGTACAAGTTAACTGTTTTACCCTTATCAGTCTTGATAACCAGATAGGATTCTTCAAATTCTCCGTTGTCCACAATTTTCTGAATAATGCCAATCGTTCCATTGACGTAGTTTCCAGACAGATCATTGACTGTAATCATCACTTTTGCACCGATGTTAAGAATTAAGTCCTCTCTGGCAAATGCAATGTTCTTGATATCGGCAGATGTCAGATCTCCGTCAACTGCTGCATGAAACACTTTTTCGGTCTTTTTATCTAACTTGCCAAGGAAAGTATTGTTAATTCTGTCAGCTTCAGCATTTGTTCCGACCAGAAACGGTGCTTCTGGTATAACCTTGTCTGATTCGTTATTCTCCAGATATGCAATGGATTTTCTAATATTGTTGCCATATTTAATATCATTCAGCACATACTTAAATCCCTCATCATTCTGCCTGCATACCTCATCAAGTTTGATGTATTCAAACCCCATTTCTTTCCAGTATTCAGACATGAAAGCATATCCGTGTTCGTACTTTCCACCCTTTCCATAATCGGATCCATACATCCGGCAGAGAATTTTACGGTCGTCTGTCGTGATTACTGGCGGAAGCTGATAGAAGTCACCTATCACGATTAACTGAATGTCTTCTTTGTCCTCTCCGATCAGAAGTCTGTCAACTGCTCTCTCTTCATTCTCCGTGATGATTGTCTTCGCAATCATGTTGAACAAGTCGAACCGGCACATGCTGATCTCATCAATAATGAGAACATCTGCTTCTTTCAGAAGTTCAGCTCTGGATTTCACTTTTTTCTTATAGTCCTCAAATTTGATCGAAATATTCAGTGCACGATGCACGGTGGTTGCTCCGTATCCGATATTGTCCGCAGCTATTCCGGTAGTAGCAGATACCAGAACGCTTTTACCAGCTTTTTCTGCCTCATCGATGAACGTTTGGATAACTGTTGTCTTGCCGGTTCCTGCATCACCTGTCAGAAAAACATTGCTGCCAGACAGCATTGTGTCTAATGCATATCTTTGCTTTTTATTGAGATCATCTTTTTTCATTTTGTAACCACTCCTTGTAAAAATTATGTCAACTAAATGTTTTTGTAATATTCAATTAATTTTGCTATAATAAATCTAATTGTATATACTTTTTAATTTTGTAACCAACGTGTAACCGACTTTTTCGACCTATTGGTTACGCCAAAAGTCCTTATTTTATGCGGGTTTCAGAGATATGTAACCGTGTAACCAATGTAACCAAGGTTTTCATATAGGAGAATCACCAGAGTATATGTTTTTTATACACTCTCAAACTTTCTCCTATAGGATATTTTTTTTCGTGTTACAACGGTTACATGGTTACAAATTACGAAAACGGGACATTTGTTTCGACATCAGCTGGCAGAAAACCAGTTTCAATAACCTCATTTTCCTGCTCGTTTTCGAGACTTTTTATATCAACAATCTTTACTGCAATAAGCCTCATTACACTTCCACCGTCTCTTTTTAGTACCGTATCTCTCTTCCCAGTATGTTTAATTAACTCACGGTTGATCGCCCAGGCCGAAAAGGCTTTTCTGGAGAATCCATTGTTCTTCAAAAGATTTTCAAGAGGTTTCGGATAAAAATATACATATACATCTCCATATTCATCTGGCGTTTCCTTGAATCCCCACTGGTCACAGCTAAATTGCGCATCAAAGTGCTGCCCGTACACTGAGAGACTTTCAAGAATGAATTCATAGCATCTCTGACCTTCTGATACATCTTTCTTGCGTGTAGGTATGTCTACAACGTCCTCGACCGTCAGCTCACGTCCATCCTTAAATATGAAATCTGTAGCTAATTTGTCAGCCAGCAGAAGTGTAGATATTGCCATTACCTGCTTTGCTGGAAAGTCATATCCATCAAAACCTTTCTCAATTTCGGCTTTCATTTCTTTCAGATCATCCGATGTGAACTGTTTGAGATTTCCAACGAACACTCTTCCAGCAAAGCCGTAGTTCTTCACGACAATGCCGTTAATCTCTGCTGGATTCTCGTAAATATCCTCGCAACATTCAATTTCAATAATTCTGTTGATAGCTCCGCCGGAATCTGCAAATTCCGAAATAGGGTTCTCACCGTTGCAAATAGTCACATTACTCCATGTATTTTCCTTAGCTGCTCCGAGGTCCTTATTTGAACGTGCTTTTCCTTTGCCAGAACAGAGATTGTAAATCAATGTTTCGTAGTTATCCCGGATATACTGAGAAGCGTTCTTCGAGTCATCGAGAATCATCGGAAAATTATTAAGCATATCTGCTCTGGTCTCCAATGATGTATCTGTTGATCGAAAGTTTCCAACGTAAGCTCCCGGCGCAGGATTTCCCCAAACAGAAGCAGCTATATTGATTGTTATTGTCTTTCCACCGCCTGTCTGTCCGTAGAAGTCCACGATAAACGGCAGCACATCAAGTGGCTGTATAAGAACACTTGCAAAAGATGCTGCCAGTGCTATTCGTGGTTCTAATCGTCCGCATGACCGTAGCTGCTTAGATAGAGTTACCCATTTGAAGTAATCTCCATTTTCCTGTATGCTTTGGAATAGTGTTTTAAAGCGGTATTCGCCATCAAAAACAATCGAAAGGTCGTAAGGGACAAATACATTGCCATGCCACCCCAACTTGCTTGTAGAGTGCTGTATGTCGATCATATCGGCATTGTACATTTCAACATCCGCCAGATACTTTACGAGAAGCCTTGCATTCTCTGAGTTGACCTGCACCCCGAACCTTGCAAGATTAGTTATTGCCCTGGAAGTCACAATGTCAATTTTTGGAACAGTTATTTCTGTCCAATATCCATCCCTTTTAAAAGCCACCGTGATCTGTTCCTCTCCTGTCTCGATGTTTTTTAGCCGACGTATCGGCATGATCGGGTGGTGACATACAAGTTCTCTTGCCTTAGATGTTTCAGAGGAAAATATTCCGTTCTCTGTAGCTATCCAGCTACCACAAGCCATGTTAGGATATTCCTTATCAACAGAATCAGGATAAAAGTTTGTGATGTTTTCAACTAACTGCATAGAACGATTTGCTTTTTCTTCTTTTTCCTTTTCCTGTTCTGCTTTCTGGAATTCCTTTATGAATTCTTCTGCTATGTGCTTCGCTTTTACACTTTTTGCCCGGTCCATCAGCTTAAACTTGATTTCTGAACGGTCAATTTTACTTTTTACCGAAAAAAGTTCTTCATACAGCTGCTTTTCCATAAAGTCTTGCGCTTGTAAATTTTCAATGTTTTCAAGAATTTTTCTCACCTCCTGACTTAACAGACAGCAATTCATGTCTGCTTTTTTCTTTCTCAAGATTAAACTGGCACATATACCACTCTTCTGAATCAGGAGGGAACGTTTTTAGTGCTGTTTCGTACATAAGTATGTTCTTTTCTACCTGCTCAATCTCGTTAGGATCCTGAACAGGGTTGTGTTTTTTTGATTTAATATCTCGCATTTCATGTCTGATCTGGTTGCGGCTTTTGCCTTTTTTTGATACATAAGTACCGCCCAGCTCAATAAATGCAGTGCTAAAAGGGACGGATTCGTATTGCATTACGAAATCAAACACATCACCGCCGATTCCACAACCGAAACAATAAAAGGAATCATCGTAAATCTTGCATGACGCTGACTTTTCCTTGTGAAAAGGGCAACATATAAATCCTGCTCTGTTCGGTTTTAGTCCATACCTGGAAAGTATCTCCGACATTTTCACCGACTGTTTGATTTCTTCTTTTGTCATGATAGCAGCTCCACGATTCGTCGCCCAGTTTCTTCTTTTGTACAGAATTCAAATCGGACGCCGTATTTATCTCTGATCGTGCAAAGAGATTTATATAGCTGGCAGCCGTCAACAGCCTTGTCAGATATCACAGTCTTTACTCTCTTGCCGTTTACAGTTCTCCAGATAACTTTATGTTTTCGGGGATTCTCCCAAAAATACACATCACCAACAGATTTAATATCTGGACCATGCTCGCATAGGATGATTAACTGTATACCTGCTTCACGCGCTCTAATCAGCTCCGCTTTGAATCTTTCATGCTGCTGGCATACATTTCCGCATAACTCCTGCAAATCCTTTTTGCGGTCAATACAGAGCTTTGCATTGTCCAAAGATTGATAGTCTCCGCAGTATAACTTTGATCGGAAATATTGTACTTCAAGGCTGTCAAACTGATTCTGAATCCGTTCCCATTCGTTTTTATGTTCACGTGTATCACATTGTATGACCAATCAGATCACATCCTTCTTGTATTTGTATTTTCCAAAGAATTCACTATACTGTTTTATAATCTCCCAACGATTTTCGTAACGATTCCACTTACTATTCTCTCCTACTCCTATTTGCGTTTTTCCGATGGTTGAACAGGAAGGAATTATTAATACCTTCCGATATGTTTCATCATCATTCAAACAATATAAAAGGAAGATGTCGCAAGTCGGATTTTTCTTTTCGAGGTTGAATGTAAATGCCTTTGAATTACAATTGTTTGTAAATTCCTTAGATACTTTTACGTCTATTTTTACACTGTTATCAGTAAGCAAATCATAAGGATGCCTTGAGCTTGTTTGAACACTATTCAATCCGACATTCTCGTAAATATCTGAAATTGCTTTTATTTCATATTTGTTTCCAAAAGTTGTATCAGAATATTTAAGAGGCAGTCCAAGTTTTTCAGCCCAATATACAGTCCCTTTATGCTTTGCAATCTTGCAAGCAAGGCTTTTGTTTCCAAAAACTTCTATCATTTCGGAATGAGTTGGAAAATGATCTAAATTCAATTTCTCAACAACTATAATAATATTTTCTTTGATAAGATCGTCATTCCATGGTATTCCATGCGTATATCCCATTAACTCACCTCTATATTAATTGAACGGAAGGACATCATCTGCTACACTATCTGGAATACTCATAAAGTCCGTACCTGCTGGATTGGCTCCCATGATAGCTTCTTCTTTCAGATGATCGTCATAGGCTTTTGTAGTGCGCTCTTCTGGGATATCTGCATCTTTGATTCCTTCAATACTGCGGAACCATGCAAGCTTGTGACGTTTTACTTCTCTGTTATCGTACCAGTCTTTTTCAAGACGGAAGATGCCGCCGATCAACTTGCCTTTGAACTGCTGCCCGAAGTTATCGTCCCACTTAACAGCAAATCCCGGATTTGACTTTTCTACGCATGTGATAAATGTTTTAAGGTTACGGACGCCATAATCTACACTCTCATCAATGACCATATAGTTAGTGCCGGCGTTCGGATATTTCTTGTCTGGACGAATGTCATTTTCAAACTGCTTCATAAAGTACCCCGCCTGTTCGTCTCCTTCTGCGAAATCAAACAAGATAACGAGCATATCAAGTCCGCCCTGGGATTTTTTCTCTGATACCTGCTTAATTACCATCTTGTGTCCGCCGAGTGTAATAGGTTCAAATTCTCCTGCTGCCTGTGTTGTATCATAGCTATTTGGTTTCTGCATTGTCTGCTCCTCCTAATTCGTAATAATCTCTAATAATCTTGTCTACTGCTGCCAGATCATTGTCTATGGTCAGTGAATCAAACATACCAATTGGTGATTTGCTGACAGCTCCCTGACTTGCCTGAGTGACAAATAAATGTTTTCCACTTTCTTCAATGCAGCGGAGAACTATTGTAAACATGCCCTCTACGCAAACTTTTTCATCCAAAAGCTTTCCTATTGTCTTTGGTTTTACGTCTCCAGAATCATCCTTATCTTCGTGCATCATAAGATATACGACTTTGCTTTCCGGAACCTTTGTCACAATGAACTGAATCAGATTCCAGAAATAATCACCAATGTCATTGTAAAGTGAAAATACTGCATTACCTTTTCCGGCAGAAGCATGTCCTCTCATAAAGTGGTTGGTGATAAGATATCCAGCATCATCAATCACAATAGAATCAGCTTTTGATGCAATCAGGCACTTCATTACCTGCTGGTAATCATCTGTAAACCATCCGTCAATTTTCCCCTTGAATGGAAGTGGCTTGTTTAATACTCTGATAAGGTTCCAGTTTTTGTTTTGACAGTTTCTAAGACTGGTACTTTTGCCAGAACCAGATTTTCCTATAATTAATACGGGTGTTGCGATAAGTCATTCCTCCTTGTCATAAACTACATGCTTGCTGCCCTCAACGATCAGTAAACTTGCGATATCTTTCATTGATAAGGTTGATTCGTTATAGATTTCAACCAGTGCATTGTAAGCACCTGTTGATACTTTCACGACCGGGTTGTCCTTATCGGTTGCCGGCTGCTTCTTCCTTGCCGGAATACGGATTTCAAATTCACTCACTAATACTTTCCTCCTTATATGATTTTTGAGCCGTTAAAAGCCCATTTAAGGCCTGTACGTAGCTTGCCAATGTTCTTGCCTTGTATGATTCTTCTATCGGATTATCCGGCACAATAGCAAGCTGAGTGTCAATCAATCTAACAATCTCATTAATGCGTTCTTCCATGTTTACACCGCCTTAAAAAAGCAATACAGGTTGTCTGATCTGTCGCCCTCTCCTGGAACAATCTTTCCATCTTCCTTTCGGTCTCCAGCGTGATATTCGATTCTGTCCAGGTACATGTCCGCATTTTCATAATCAAGGATATTGTCTCCTCGACTCTGCATTTCCCGGAGAAGATCATTGATTATCTGTGCCAGGGTGAGTGTAGGTAGCATTCTGAGCATTGATGTCTCATACATCATTAGCATTCACCTCTTCTTCAAGAAGTCTAAGTATGTGAGTTTTAGCTTTTTCAAACTGTCTACGATTAAATTTTTCTTGCGCGTCACTTAATAAGAGCGTGTATAATCCATCATATCCATGATCCTTTTCAAAACCTCTATCCATGATATAGATGTTAACAGATCCAGTTCCAGTGCTAATATCAATGGATAAATAAGCAGGTGTTTCATTATAAATACGTTCTCCGAGATCGATAATCTCCTTAATCATTTTCCACAACATTTCCATTCTCCTTTCTCAAAGCAGTGCTAAATACGTAAACAGTGCGAATACGATACTTGCCAGGATCTGCTGCAAGTTCTTCTCCCACATCCACACCGGAAGAAAAGTAAGCAGAATCCCAATAATCGCACTGACTACGATATCCTTTCTGTTCTGTCTAGGTGATTTCATTCTTTTTCCCTCCAAAAAAGAAAAAGATTACAGACTGTAAGCAATATACCAAAAGATATTAGTAATGATTAACAGCGCGGCAGTCAAAAGCCATGCACTGAACCACTTCTTAGTCTCTCTCTTTGCTTTTTTCACGATTTCGGTAGCTAGCATTGTTTCCAAATCGTTCCATGTAATCTTTTCGTTGTTTGTTGCATTTTTTTTATTTTCCATATTATTTTCCTCTCGCTTATCGCTTATATTGACTTTTAGCGGATAGAGGATTATAATTTACCTGTATCCACTAAGGTTGGTTTAGTGGCTTACTGCTCCGGGGTGGAGGTGTCGGCTCCCTCCGGGGCGCTTATGCCAAATTTGCTTTTCTTCTGTAGTAGTCCAAGATAATTCTCGAACATTCATCGACAATCCTTTGATTGTCTTCATGTGTATTGTCCTTGCAGTAATCATCATGTATTCTGATTACCCCGCCAGATTCATTTTTTATTGTTTTAATTACTGCCATAAGAATCTCTCCTTTCTACGATAGATTATGATGTTTCTGTTATTTTGCTTCTTCTGCGAAATGTTTCTCCATGAGATCAGCAATCATCAGATATTCTTCTGCGATTTTTCCATCTCTGGTATTTTTCACCTGTTCACGGAACTCTGGAATTGTTCCATAGAAGCAGCCGCAAGACACTTTAACTTGTTTGTCCTTACATCTGAAGAATGTAGTTGTGCGGAATTGAGTACCGAATCCATGAATAGTTGTGTAATCTGCATTGCCGGACACCTCTGCATTGCCGGACACCTCTGCATTGCCGAACACCCATGCATCGCCGGACACCCTTGCATTGCCGAACACCTCTGCATTGCCGAACACCCATGCATCG